>Ga0137369_10000523_pt1 | contig 34771 bp, 32 predicted proteins | sample SagtaG_12_FD_104918 | JGI IMG/M metagenome (GOLD analysis project Ga0137369, IMG submission 104918) | Vadose zone soil microbial communities from Sagehorn Ranch, Mendocino, California, USA - Sage1_L_113_16 metaG | ecosystem: Environmental > Terrestrial > Soil > Vadose zone | place: USA... | reverse complement strand
TGGGTGCCGACGGTGGCGCGGGACCGGTGGGTGCCGACGGTGGCGCGGGGCCGTCAGGGCGTGCCGCTGGCGCGGGGCCGGCGCGGGCTGATGCGGCGGCGCTGGGTGGGCCAGTCTCGGGTGTGGCGAGGCGCAGGACGCAGCGCGTTGGCGGCCGGGCGGCGTCGGGTTTGGGCGTAAGCGTGCTGCGCGCCGTGCGCGCATGCGCCGCCAGCAGCGCGCCCTCGGCCACGACCTGCACCGCGACGTCGGTGGCGACCGACGATAGAACGTCGGCGGGGAGACTGATCGCCAGCGACGCACGGTGCAGGTCGGTCGCGCAGCCGATGGCCTGCGCCGCGGCGCGACGCAGGGTGTCCAGGGTGATCTCGGCGCGCTTGCCCACTCCGACCACGGCGCGCAGCGGCACGCCACCCAGCACGTGCACCGCGCCGCCATCGCCCAGCACGCGCGCGCCCAACGCCGCGGCGGCTGCGCGGATCACGGCCAGCGCTGCGCTAGCGCCGTCAGCACTGGCGCTTGTAGCGCGGGCGCTAGCAGCGGCGGTGGCGGGTGCTGGGGCCGCATCGGTGCCGAAGAGGTGCTCGGGTGGGCGCGGGTCGTCCTCGGCGAGGAAGGTCACCTCGAGGTCGACCGCGACGTCCTCGTCGTAGCGGGCGAGCGTGATGGTCAGCGGTGGTTGGGGCATGGGTGCTGCGGCCAGTCTAGCCAGGGCACCGTCACGCGAACCGTCACGGGCGGGGCGAAAAGCGTCACACGAAGCGTCATTTGTGTGTCACAAAAATGGCCAAAGCGTCACGCGCAGAGTCAGTGGCGCTCGGCAGCGACCTGGGCGGCGCACGAGACGCGCCGAAAATGGCCTCCGGCGGCGGCTGGCCTCGGGTACGCTGCTTGGAGAGCCCGGCGCAATGCCGAGCCGGGTCCAGGAGTCGCCGAGTGACCAGCCATTCGCAGTCTCGCGTCGTCCAGCACCGCCAGGAAGGCCAGCCCAGCCAGCATGTCGAGCACGGTCAAAACGTCGAGCACGGCGAAAATGGCAAGCGCGGCCAGAACGTCCACGACGACGACGGCGAGCACGGCCCGGAAGTAGACCGGGGACAGACGATCGAACGCGGCCAGAACGTCCAGCACGGCGAGCACGGGGCAAACGTCCAGCATGGCGCGGACGGCAATCGCGGCCAAAGCGTGCACAACGACGGCGAGCATGGCCAGCAAGTAGAGCGGAGCCAGACGATCAGTCGCGGCCAGAACGTCCAGCACGGCGAGGACGCCAATCGCGGCCAGAACGCTGAGCACGGCGAGCAGGGCCAGAACCTTCAGCACGGCGAAGACGGCAATCGCGGCCAGATCGCGGGCACCACGTCTGTCCAGCACGTTGGACGTGATCCTCACCGGCAGCTTGAAACGGATGGGCCGCCCGCGCGCCGCTCCTCTTCGACGCACGCGCATGCGCCGCCGGCCAATGGCGCCTCGTCGCGCGCCGATACGTACGCCAGCCGGCCGCTGCCGGACCGCGCGGAGCTGCTGCCGGGCATCTGGCGCCTGCCGCTGCCGCTCAAAGACAGTCCGCTCGGGCACGTCAATACCTATCTGGTACGCGCTGACAATGGTTACCTCCTCGTCGACTGTGGTTGGGATACGGCCGACACGCTGCATGCGCTCGAGGGACATCTGCGCGCGCTCGACGTGCGCTTTGGCGACGTACGCCACCTCGTGGTCACGCATATCCATCCCGACCACTACGGTCTGGCCGGCCGTCTGCGCGAGATCACCACAGCCGACCTGAGCTTCCATCGACTCGAGCGGCTGTACATCGAGTCGCGCTACGCCGACGCCAATGAGCTGCTGAATGAGATGCGCGAGTGGCTGCGCCTGAATGGCACGCCGCAGTCCGAGCTCGATCAGCTCAATCGCGCCAGCACGGGCATGATGGAGCGCGTCCAGATCGCCTATCCGGACCGAACGCTCGATGGTGGCGAGGAGATTCCATGCGGCGCGTTCACGTTCAAAGTCGTGTGGACGCCCGGGCATAGCGCGGGGCACATCTGTCTGTACGATCGCGCGCACAAGGTCCTGCTGTCGGGCGATCACGTGCTGCCACGAATCACACCGTCGGTTGGCCTGCACGTGCGCTCGACGGGCAATCCGCTGGCCGACTATCTCGATTCGCTGCGGCTGATTGGCAAGCTCGAGGCCGAGCTCGTGTTGCCCGGGCACGGCGAGCCGTTCGAAGGGCTGCCCGAACGCACCGGCGAGCTGCTCGCGCATCACCAGCGACGGCTCGACGAGATCATGCGCTTGGTGCGGCGGGTCGCCGGTCAGCCGTGCTCGGGCTACGGCATCGCGGCGCAGATGCGGTGGGGCTCGCGGCGAGTCTGGGACGACCTGACCGGCTTCGAGCGGCGCCTGGCGGTGACCGAGACGCTGGCGCACATCGAGCTGCTGCATGCGCGCGGGCAAGTCGAGAAGCAATGCGCGGACGGGGTCATCACGTACTTTGTGAGCGCTGAGAGCGCCTGATCGCCGCGCCAGGCTCGGCCGTCCCCATCGTGGTGGGCCCACCGCCCCCGCCGCCGCCCGCAGCGTACTACGGGCACCGTCACGGGAACCGTCACGCGGGCGCCGCAAAGTGTCACACGAACCGTCACTCCGAGGTCACAGTTTGGCGATGGCGCCGCGTGCGCCGGCGCAGCATCGGCAGCCGTGCCGGACGAATAGCCCGAGCGTGCACTGGCGCAGCATCGGCAGCCGTGCCCGATGATCGCCCGGGCGGGGGCCGGCGCAGCATCGGCCGCCGTGCCGGACGATGGCCCGGCGTGCGCTGGCGCAGCACCGGCAGCCGTGCCGGACGATGGCCCGGCGTGCGCTGGCGCAGCATCGGCAGCCGTCCCGACGATGGCCCGGGCGGGGCCGGCACAGCACCGGCAGCCGTGCCCGATGATCACCCCGCGTGCGCTGGTGCAGCATCGGCAGCCATGCCTGACGATGGCCTGGTTGGCGCCAGCGCAGCATCGGCAGCCGTGCCGGACGAACGGCCCGAGCGTGCACTCGCTCAGCATCCGCCGCTGTGCCGACGATGGCGCGGGCCGAGGCCGGTTCAGCATCGGCAGCTGTGCCCGACAATGAAGTGGTCGAGATAGCACTGTAAGGTCTGGCGCTCCGCTTGCTACACATCGTTCAGTAGCATCCGCTGCCCCCCGAGGAGACCTGAGAGACCACCCATGCGCGGAGGCCCGAGCGGATCCAAGCCCGACACCCAGAAGCAGGGTTGGCTGAGCCGCGCGCCAGCGGCCGCTGCCACGCCGCCGCCGAGCGCATCGTCCTCGACTCGCAGGATGAGTCGGCTCGGCCTCGCCATCCTGTTGTTGGCGGTGCTGGTCGGCCTCGCATTGTGGAAGGTGCCCGAGTGGCAAATTGCGCCCGCGCGCGATCGAGTCCACGCTGAAGAGCAACTGTCGCCCGCCGAGCGGCTACTGCTCGACAAGGAGTTGTTCCAGGCAGAGAATGCCGCGCGCTCCACGCTGGCGCTGATTCTCGGCGCGGCGGGTCTGCTGGCTGGTTTGAGCATCGCCTGGCGGCGGTTCGAGATCAGTCGCGAGCTGCGCAGCCACGAGCGCTTCGCGAGCGCGGTCGAACAGCTGGCGAGCGAACGCTCGGACGGATCTGCTCGCACGGAAACGCGGCTGGGTGGGATCTACGCGCTCGAGCGACTGGCGAACGAGTCGGAGCGCGAGTACTGGCCGATCATGGAAGTGCTGACCGCCTACGTGCGCGAGAACGCGGCGTGGAAGAACGCCGAGCGCTCTGGGTCGGCGCGGCCGGGCGCTGACATTCAGGCGATCCTGGCCGTGCTGGGTCGACGCAAGGCCGGTCCGCACGGTGAGCGGCGGCTCTTGGACCTGCGCGACACGGATTTGCGCGCGACGAACCTGTCGGGCATCCGGCTCGCGGGCGTGACCATGCACGGGGCCCATCTCGAGGCGGCCGATCTGACTCGCGCGTCGCTGGCGCGGTCGAATTTGCGCGAAGCGAACCTGGCCAGCGCATCGCTGACCGAGGTCGACCTGGAAGGCGCGTCGTTGTCGCGGGTAAACCTCGAAGGCGCACGCCTCAACGGCGCAAACCTGAAGGGCGCCGACCTGAGTGGCGCGAACCTGCGCGGCGCCGATCTGTGGGAGGCGAACCTCAAGGGCTGCAACTTGAAGGATGTCGATCTGCGCGGTGCTGACTTGAGCCAGAGCGTGCTCGAGCAGGCGATCATGTGGCGCGCCGATCTGTCGGATGCGGTGCTCACGGGCGCGCGGTTGCGCGAGACGCACCTGGAGCGGGCGAATCTGTCCGGCGTGAGCGGGCTGACCTGGGAGCAGGGCGAGGACGCCTTCACCGACGAGACCACCTTGCTGCCGGAGTACCTGATGCCGCTCGAGGCGCAGGCGGCGGCGCTGGCCGCGGCGGCTACCGCGCCGGTGCGACGGACCTCGACTGCCTCGGCTGGGGCTGGGCCGGCGTCCGGGCCAGGTGCGCGAACGGTGCGGTCGGCCGCCGTCGCGGCGCCCGTCGATCAGTCGCCTGTCCTCACGCCGCCTGCGCCGGCGCCGGTTAGTAGCAATGTCGTCGAGCTCAAGCCTGCCGCGGCGGCGTCTCGAGCACGCCGCGCGGCTGCGGCGGCAGCCGAGGAGCGAAAGCCGCCGAAGAAGGTGACGCGGCCGAAGCACCGCAAGCAGGACCTGGTCAAGCCGGCCTGAACGGGCGCTGGCGCTCCGCGACTGTGGCGCGCCGATAAGACTTGGCCCGACCGGGCCCGCGCCTTGGGCGTCCGGACTAGGGCGCATCCGGCGCCGGTGGTCGGGAACCGTTGCGGCGCGCCCCAAGTTTATGTGCTGGACGTCGCGCGGCCGCGGCGTGGCCGCGCGGTTCCGTGGCACATCGGTTGCATTCCAAGAGCGCGTTACGAACATGCACTTGGAGGTGAACTTCGCTATGGATACGCGGATGTCCGCGCACATCCACGAAGGTATGGACGTCTTCGATCGCGATGGCGACAAGATCGGTAAGGCTGGCGAGACGCTAGGCCACGTCTTCAACGTGGACGCCGGTTTTCTCGGCATGACCGAGTATTACGTTCCGTTTGAGGCAGTCACCGACGTTCGTGATGACGCCGTGTTCGTCAACGTCGACAAGGACGACCTCGACACGATGGGCTGGGATCACCGACCCGACGAACGCATGGACATGGACATCGCCGAGTCGGACACTCTTCGGCTGCGCGAAGAGGAGATGCGCGCACACAAGACACCGGTCGAGACCGGCCGTGTCCAGCTCGGCAAGGAGGTGGTCGAAGAGGGGCGCACGCTCGAGGTTCCCGTCACGCGCGAGGAGGTCTACGTCGAGCGGCATCCGGTGGATCGGCGTCCGTCGGATCGCGCGATTGATGGCAGCGAGAGCGAGAGTATCAGCGTGCCGGTGCGTGAGGAACGGGTCGAAGTTGAGAAGCGGCCGGTCGTGTACGAAGAAGTCGGTATCGGCAAACGCGCCACGCAGGAGACCAGGCAGCTTTCCGAAACTGTCCGCCGCGAGGAGTTGCGGACGGAGAAGGACGGCGACGTCGAGCTTCGACAGGACTCAGGCGATACGTCTCCATCGGCATAGCTCCGCCTGATGCGATGCGAGCACCGGAGGAAGCGAGCATTTGCTTCCTCCGGTGCGTTGTCGAGGTCCAGGATCGTCTTCTTGGCCGCAGGATGTGAGCGATTATCACGTAGACAAAAGTCAGCCAAACTAGGTGCGCATTAGTCACCGTTAACGGCAACGATCCGATCGTCATTCGTAACTAGATAGTGCGTCTAGTTAGACGGACGGTTACTGGCACAGACATTGCAAACCATTAACACAGGCTTTCATATCGTCAGTAAGGAGCACATATGCCACCCGCAGTAACCCCGGTCACCGACTGGGGCACCGCTGTGATGACGTCGCTCACGGCGGCCTTGGCCTTGTTATTGAGCGCCATACCCAAGGTCATCGGCTTCCTCGTCATCCTCATTGTTGGATGGTTGATCGCATCGGCATTGGCGGCGGCGGTGTCCGCGGTCTTGCGCGCGGTCAAATTCAACGACCTGGCGCAGCGCGCGGGACTCACCGGTTTTGTCCAGCAGATGGGCTTGAAGACCGACGCAGCCGGGTTTGTCGCAATGATCGCCAAGTGGTTCGTTCGGCTGATCGTGCTGGTCAGTGCGTTTGACGCGCTTGGCCTGCCCGCAGTGTCGCAGGTCCTGCAGCAATTGCTGCTGTGGCTGCCCAACCTGGTTGTGGCGATCATCGCGCTGGTGATCGGTGGACTGGCCGCGAATGCTTTGTCGCGCCTCGTGCGCGGAGCTACCGCCGAAGCAGGGCTTGGCAATCCGGACCTGCTTGCGACGATCACGCGCATCGGCGTGTGGGCATTCGCCATCGTGGTCGCGGTCAACCAGATGGGCATCGCGACAACACTCGTCGACACGCTGTTCATGGCCACCGTCGGTTGCGTTGCGCTCGCGCTCGGGCTCGCGTTCGGCCTTGGCGGACGTGACACCGCGGCGATGATTGTGCGCAACTGGTACGAGAGCGGCCAGCAGGCCGCGCCAAAGATGCAGCAGGCAGCGGATCGGTTGCAGCGCAAGGCCGAGGACAGCACGTCCACGGTCCGCGGGCCGCGCCCGATGGCTGAACGGAGCACAACCTGAGCCCCGATAGGGCTAAGCAAGGAGCTTTCTAACCGTGGCAACGATTCAGGATCTAGCGGCGGAAACCCCGAATATCCAATATCCGCCAGCAGCACGACGCATGGCGCGACCAGCGCACCCAGCGTGGTGAAGATGCGACCGACTGGTCGGCGTTTCGCCAGCACGTGATGGCGATTGGCGCACCCGACCCGGGTGAGCAGGAGCCAGGCGACTTCGTTGGGCAAGAATTCAAGTCCGCGCATCCTGAGCGCTACGGCGCTCGCGCTGGCTGAACTATCACGAGCAAGAGGAGGCTTGCATGGACGATCGAGACGAACTGCGCCGTACGGACGGCACGAACGAGGACGTGGACAGCACGATCGATGATGGCGACAGCCATGCCACGACGGGTGGCGCGGCCGGCGCCGGCGCGGTAACCGGCGGCGTAATCGGCCTCGCCGGTGGCCCTATCGGAGCGGCTGTCGGCGCAGTCGGCGGCGCAATTGTTGGCGCGGCTGCCGAACGTGTGATGCATCACGACGACGACGAAGAGCGCGCCAACATGGGCTTGGACAACGACAGCGATGCGAATCCGTTGATCGAGAGTCGTGACCGAACGCCTGGTATGGACACGACAGCCACGACCGGCGACCAGCGTCGCATGCAACTCCGCGAGGAGGAGCTAGAGACTCGGAAAACTTCAACCGAGACGGGTGAAGTGCGCCTGGGCAAGGAGGTCGTGTCCGAGCAGCGCACCGTCGAGGTGCCCGTTACACGCGAGGAGGTGTACATCGAACGGCAGCCGATCGATCGGCGTCCGTCGGACACACCGATCTCCGAGACGGAGCGTGCGTCCATCGACATGCCGGTCCGTGAGGAGCACGTGACGATCGAGAAGCAGCCGGTGGTCTACGAGGAGGTTGGTGTCGGCAAACGCCAGGTGGAAGAGACCCGCGACGTCAACGCCACCGTCCGGCGCGAAGAGCTGCGCGTTGACCAGGAGGGTGACGCCCGCTTGCGCGGCTCTGCAACGGCAGGTGGCTATCAGGAGTACGTGTCCGGATGGCGCAGCCGACCGGAGTACCGCGGCCGCTCCTGGACGGACGTTGAGGGTGACATCGAGCGCGACTGGTCCGTGACTCATCCCGATACGCCGTGGACGCGCGCTCGCGAGAGCATCCGCAGCGCCTGGGAGAACGCGACCGACTAGGTGCGGCGCGGCCGCCGGCGCACAGGTGCCCTCCTGTTCGCTGCGTCGGCGTGCCGCGACCCGGTCCAAAAGGTGCAGCAATGAGCAAACACACTCAGCCGGATGGAAACACGTCCGTGCCCGGCCCGAATCACATCGATATGGAGCGGCATCCGGTGGCGGAGCGCCCGCTCGCGGACGAGCAAATCCTCGAGCTACGCGAAGAGGAGCTCGTCGTGGAGCGCGAGCTGGAGGAGGTCGGGCAGATCCACGTTCGGACCATCGTCCGCGAAGAGCCAGCTCGTCTGGAGGTCGAGGCGCGATCGGAAGAGGTGGAGATCGAGCATGTTCCGGTGGGTCAGACGGTCACCGAACGTCGAGAGCCCTGGGAGGAGGACGACGTTCTCGTCGTCCCGGTGTACGAGGAGCAGCTCGTCGTCACGAAGCGACTCGTGTTACGCGAACACCTGCGTATTCGGCGGGTGGGAACCATGCGGCGCGAGTTGTTTGAAGACACCTTGCGTCGCGAGCGCGTCGTGGTCGACGATCCGAACAACACTGGTCTCGTGCGTGAGCACTACCCCGCCGACGAGCAATCCGAGCCCGAGCCGGAGGGCGACGGATTCGTCACCGGTCTGGTGCGCAAGGCGCTCCTGTGAGTGAGTCCTTGGCGCTCGAGGCACAATTCGTCCGTGGGCGCGACGGCGCTTCGGTGACGCTGCCGGTTCGGGTTGAGGCTGTGCGCCTGTCGAAGCGGGTTGTCGTGACTGAGCGTGTCGTGGTGCGCCGTCGACCGGTGCGCGAAACGACACAGGTTCAGACCAGCGCGCAGCGTGAGCGGCTCCGGCTCGATGTGCATGGCGACCTGGAGGTGACGCAGCCGCTTGACAGGCGCGCGCATGACTGAGGCGACCTGGTGCCCGCCCGGGTAAACCCCACCGTGGCAGAAACGACGGCGAATGTGAGCCGGGTGCTCGGAGTCCGGGCACAGAATTTGCAAAATTGAGCCACCGAGGGCAGAACACACGCGCTTCGAAAGGCGCGCAGCTGTCGGAGGCGGGCAGGTGCGAGCGTTGGGGCGACACGCTCCAGGAGCGTGCCCAGTTTGGGGGCGCCTGTGTCTCTGCCCTCGTTCTCTTCAAGGCTGCAGCGCGTCGGTGCGCGGGTCATGTCGTGCCGAAGCGGTGGAAGACCCAGGCGGCGTGCTTGATGCCTTCGATGTAGTCCGAGATCAGGATGTTTTCGTTGGGCGCGTGATTGTTCGAGTTGGCGTTGCCGACGCCCATGCCGACCGCGGGCACCCCGAACTGGGCGCACATGAGGTACTGCGGGCCGGTGCCGGCCATGTTGGGCAACACCAGCGGCTCCTTCTGATAGAGCTCGCGGGCGGTCTCGACAACGACGGGCACGATGGGCGCATCGGGGTCGCTGCGCGCGGCTCGCTCGCCCTCGCCTTCGATCTCGTTCACTTCGACGTCGTCAAAGCCCTGCTGGTCGAGGTGACGGCGCAGGAGCGACAGAATATCGTCCGGGTCCTGATCGGGTACCAGGCGGAAGTCGATCTTGGCTGAAGCCTCGGCGGGCAGCACGGTCTTGCCGCCTGCGCCCTGGTAGCCGCTCGTAAGCCCGCAGATGGTGCAGGTTGGATCGAAGAGGTAGCCGCGACGGGCTTGCTTGCCGTCACAGCCACGAGTGAAGTCGCGCATGCCGAACATGCGGCGGTACTCGGCGACGTCGAAGGGTTCCCGGTTGGCAAGGGCCAGCGTGCGCTCGTTGACCGGCTGGACGCGGTCGTAGAAGCCGGGAATCAAAATCTTCTCTTCACGGGACTTCAGGGTGGATAGGGCCCACGTCAGACGCCAGGCGGCGTTGGGCACGACCGCGCCCCACGAGGAGTGCAGGTCCTTGCCAATCGAGCGCACGCGCAGCTCGACATACAGAATGCCTTTGCAGCCCAGGGCGATCGTCGGCCGACCAGTTGGATCCTTGTAGCCCGCTTCCCAGATGCATGCGTCGGCCGCGAGCAACTCGGCGCCGCGCGGGCTGTCAGTGAATTGCCGGACGTGCGGGCTGCCGACTTCCTCCTCACCCTCGAAGAGCAGCGTGATCGTCAGCGGTAGCTCACCCAGTGTCTGGCGGTAGGCCTCGATCGCGCACAGGCGCGCAACCAGGTTGCCCTTGTTGTCGGAGACGCCGCGGGCCCAGATGGCGCCCCGATCGATATCGGCGGCGAATGGGTCGTGCTGCCACAGCTCGAGCGGTTCGGGCGGTTGGACGTCATAGTGGTCATAGAGCTGAAGCTTCTTGCTCGAGGTGCCGGGCAGCTCGCCGTAGACGATGGGCGGGCCGCCCTGGAGCTCGATGCGCTGGGTTCGTGGGCCGGCGTCGTGCGCAAGGCGTTCGACCATTTGGGCCGTTTCGAGCAGGCCGATGTTCTGGGCCGAGATCGAGGGCTGGCGACACAGGCTTCTGAGGCGTTCGACGAAGTCGTCGGCGTGCTGGTCGACGTAGCTGAAAACGGGCTCGAGGGTGGCGCGGTCCGCGGTAAGGCTTGGCACAGCATTTTCAGGCTACGCCGGACCACGGTGCGCCGCCGCGTCCACTACGTCTCGGCATGGCTGGCGCGGCGGGGGTGTCGCACGTGCGCAGCGGCACGGTGACGGCGAGCCAGCGCTTCACGCCGGTTGGCTCGCTGAAGGTGCTCAACGAAGAGCCGCGCTACCGCGGCCTGGTCGTGGCCTGGTTCGTCTGGGGCGTCGGCTCGTTCATGGCCGCGCCGCTGTATGCGCTGGTGCTGGTCGACCGCTTCCAGGCGAGCTATGCCGACATCGGAGTGCTGGCGCTGATCGGGACGCTGGTGATGGCGCGGGCGGTGGCACTGCGTCTGCGTGACGTGCCGCTACTCGGAACCATCCTCGCGAATGCCCTCCGTCCACGTGGCAATCTCGGCGTCGGTCATCGGGTTCTCGGACAGCGTGCGGACGTCGCGGTAGCCCAGGCGCTCGATGTCGAACAGGTATTGCTGGCGCGACAGGACCGTCCCCTGGCAGACGCGCTCGGCGGGCGGCGGAGCGCTCATCGAATCGTCCAGACGCCGCAGCAGATCGTGCATGACCCAGCCCGGGATCCGCTCACGCTCGCTGGGGTAGATGTAGCCGAACAACACCAGGTGCGCCAGCAGAACACGCCAGTCCGCGCCAAAACGGCGCATGACGCGCTGCCAGTCTAAGGACTCACCTCGCGCGCGCAGCAGGTGCGCGATGTCGGCGCCATCGAAGCGCTCGCGCTCCTGGATGAATGCTTTGCTCCAGATCATCTCTTCGGGCGGCACCAGCTTGACTGGGACGTCGAAGATGCGCTCGTTAACGGCGTTGCTGAACCAGTCGTCGTCGACGCGGGCGAGGCCATTGCCCGAGCTGAAGATCAGATCGACGAAGAACTCGCCGTGGTAGGCCTTGCCTAACCAGTGCGGGAACGTCGTCTCCGTCTTGAAGCCTGCTTGTTTGAGTGCTGTCAGCGTTGGCTGAAAGTGCTGTTCGCGGACGAAAACGTCGATGTCCTTGGTATGCCGCCCGATGCCCGTATAGCGGGCGAAAGCATACGCACCGCCAATGAGCGTTGGCAGCTTGGCGCCCTCGAGGACACGCAGGGTGTGGCAGTAGAACTCTCGGGCCAGCGGGTCGAGCTCACTCTGGACGACGCTCATAAGGCGGAGTAGGCAAGTTGGCAAGATGCGCGCCGCGCGCGTCGCCCAGCACTCTGGCGCGCAGGGCGTGCATCTGGAGGTCCAGCCTGGTGCCCACGGAGGAGCGGACTTTATAGCCGTCTTCGGGCTCGGTGCGGACCGAGACGAACACCGGCCCACGGCGGGACAAGAGCGTCGGCAATGCACGAGCGAACGTGGCGCTGTCGTCGAACGTCGCGACGTGGGCGTAGCCCGCCGCGCGGGCCATCTGGGCGAGATCGAATCGTCCCTCGGCCGGCAGCGGCTGACTGCCCGATGTCTCATACACGCCGTTTTCGAACACGAAGTGGAACAAGTTGGCAGGCGCCGCGCCGGCGATGGTCACCAGTGAGCCAAGCTGCATCAGCAAGCTGCCATCGCCGTCGACGACGATCACCTGTCGCTCAGGCCGCGCGAGCGCGATGCCCAGACCGATCGTCGAGGCGGCGCCCATGCAGCCGACAATATCCAGGTGGTCGGGAATCGCATTCGCTGGCTCCGGCGCGGCCGCGCGCCACGCGCCGATGGCCTGCTCGGTCGCGATGGTGATCGCGTCGGCGCGATGTGCGACCAACCCCGCTATGGCTTCCTGGCGACGCATAGCGCGTTAGCTTGTTGGTGCGCCCACGAGGACCACGGTGGGGCCCGATAGTTCGAGGCTGGTTTCGTATGCCTGGCGAATGGCTGGCAGGTCGCGTGGCGATTCGAGGGGGAAGTGCGGGATGTTCCAGGTGTCGAGCGTTGGCTCGATCAGACTGACTGCTCGGGCGGTGTTGTCACGGATCGAGCGCGTCACGTCGCGACCGAAGTAGCCAACCAGCATGCACGTGGGAATTCGGGCGTCGATGGAGATGCCTTTGACACTGTTGAGCGCAGCGAGCAGTCCCACATGCTGGATGGACAGCATCGGCCGCTGGCCGCCAACCCACAGTCCAGCGTTGATCGAGATCGCCTCATCTTCAGTACACGCCGTCAGCAACTGGATCTGTGACCGCCGCGCGAGCTCGGCGAGCAGCGTGCGCTGGTGCGTGTCGGGCACGTTGACGACATGGCTGATGTCCAGCGCGCGCAGCTCTTCGACGATCGCGGAGGCGGGAACGGAGAGCGCGACGGGCGTCGTGTCGATCACGAAGTGAAGGCTACACGGCCGTTGGCCAAAGCCACATAAGGCGCGCCTAGGTTCGCCGCGGCGACGGGCGCGGCGCGATTCTTGCTGGCTGTGGGCCAGCAATGAGCGAGATGGTGCGCGTCGCGGCAGCGGGTGACATTCACTGCACCAAGACTTCAGAGGGTGTCCTGTCGCCACTGTTCGCGCAAATGGTCGAGTGCGCCGATGTCATCGCGTTGTGTGGCGACCTGGTCGACTACGGCCTGCTCGACGAAGCGCAGGTGCTCGTCAAGGAGCTCGGCATTGCCTTGAAGGCCAAGGTGCCCGTGGTCGCGGTGCTCGGCAATCACGATTACGAAAGCGGCCAGCCCGAGGTCGTCAAGCAGATTCTGTGTGACGGTGGCGTGACGATTCTCGACGGCGACGCGATCGAGATCAACGGCATCGGCTTCGCGGGCGCCAAAGGCTTCTGTGGCGGCTTTGGTCGCCGCTCACTCGAGCCGTGGGGCGAAATAGCCATCAAGTCGTTCGTACGCGAGGCGCTCGACGAGGCTCTCAAGCTCGAAATGGCGCTCGCCCGACTGCGCACCCGCAATCGCATTGCGATGCTCCACTACGCGCCCATCCAGGCAACCGTTGAAGGCGAGCCGCCCGAGATCTTTCCCTTCTTAGGCTCGAGCCGACTCGAAGAGCCGATCAATCGCTACGAAGTGAGCGCGGTGATCCACGGCCATGCGCACCACGGCACACCTGAGGGCAAAACCAGTACCGGTGTGCCGGTGTACAACGTCTCGATGCCGTTGCTGCGACGAAGTTTTCCCGACCGACCTGGGTTCCGGGTGCTGGAGTTGGAGCGAAGTCAGCCTGAGCGGACGTCAAATGGGCACGTGCAGCAGCAGGAGGCACTCGTCGACCACGTCGGCGTGCCCGCGTAGAGCGAGGCGGAGGGTGACCTCCGTCGGTACGCTAAGGGTGCGATGTTCCAGTTGCCGGTGGACGACGAGATCACGCTTGTGCTCGCCGAGGAGCGGCATGCCCAGCGCGTGACCGAGCTGATCGTGCGCAATCAGCCCCGCCTGGCGCGCTGGGAGCCCTGGGCAGAACAGCCGCAGACCGTCGATGGAACGCGTGCTTACATTCGTTCCAGCCTCGAGGACTTCGTGCGCGGCCGCCAGATCTCGACGATCATCGCGCTCGACCGTGGCTCGACATTCGTCGGCCGCTGCGGGCTGCGTATCAATCCGTACGCCGGCTCAGCCGACGTGGGCTATTGGATCGACGCCGAACACGAAGGTCGAGGCATCGTACGCCGCGCGACGCACGCGCTCGTCGATCTCGCGTTTGTCGAGCTGGGCATGAACAAGCTCGACCTGCGCACGAGCATCGATAATGCGCGCAGCCGCGGCCTGGCCGAGCGGCTCGGATTTCGTCTCGAAGGGACGTTGCCGGCTGGGCTGCGCTTCGCCCACCGCAGCGACGACGTGGCCTGGTACAGCGTGAGTGCAGACGAATGGCGGTTGAGCTCCTAGCCTAGGCGGCGTATACGGTGACCGCGTGACGGCCGGAGGCGCCGTCCGGCTGAGGCAGGATGAACTGGCTGGACTGCACGTCACCATTGCCGTCGGTGGCGCGCACCACGATCGTGAGCGAGCTCTGGGGTGGTAGGTCGAATGAGCCTTGCCAGCGCACCATCGCGTCTTTGCCTGCAGCCGGCTCGAGGAGTTGCGCTTCAGCCCAGCTCTGGCCGCCATCGACGGTGAACTCGACAGTCTCGATGCCGCGATCGCCAGCGTAGGCGATGCCTGCAACGCGCTGAGGTCCATCGATGAGAACCCCGCCGTCAGCGGGCACGTCAATGCGCGCCATGGTCTTGACGAAGCCGTCCTTGTTCCAGTTGCGCTGCTCGTACCAGCCCAGGAAATCCGTGTTCAGCGCGCGAATGGCGGTTAGCCACTTCGGGTTCTTCATGCCATAGCGACCCGGCACCAGCAGTCGCGCCGGGTAGCCGTGCTCAAGGGGCAGGGGTTCGCCGTTCATCTCATACACAATCAGCGTTTCGGGATCGTCGACGACTTCGACGGGCAGGCCGGCGGAAAACTCGTCGATCGACACAAAGGCGAGCGTCGTCGCATCGTTCTTGAGCCCGCCAGCCAGGTCGAGCACGTCACTCAAGCGGACGCCACGCCAGCGCGCGGTGGAGATCAAGTCGCAGCCGAACGCGGCCAGGTTGCATTGCGCGGTGAAGTTGGAAATGCATTCGAGCGTCTTGACCACCTCGACCGCGTTCAGCATGCGCAGCGTGCGGTAGTCGAACTGGACCGGACTGTTGACTTGGCCATCGACGATGAGTCGCCAGCCAGTGGGATCCACGACCGGATCGGCGACCGCATTCTTGGTGACGACGTAGAAATCCGAGTTTGCAGTGATGGCCGGCGCGAGCGTGCCCGGCGCGCGCCCGGCAGCAGTGAGCGCTCCGTCCTTGTTCCTGACCAGCGCGCGCTCCGCGGGCGGCACTGGCAGCGGCAGTGGAGTGGATGTGGCCACGGATTGAACCGACTGCAGCGTCGGCAGGCCGGTCGGCCGGGCTGTGGCCCCGACTGCGACAGCGGTGGACGTCGGCGAGACGGTGGGGCGCGGTGTTCGAGGCGCGGCCAGCGGCAACGAGCTGACCACGGCGCCGCCTTCGCGTCCGACGAAGCGCGCCACGCCCAACGCGCCCAGCGTTCCCGCGATGCCAGCCAGGAGCGCGCGTCGCTCGCTGGCGATTCGAGCACGGTCCATTGGTCCGCGCCGAATCAGGAGACGGCCAGTCGCGAGCACGCTGGCATAGCCCAGGAAGACGAACACATAGCCGGCGTTTATCAGGAGCGGCGCGATCAGCAGATTTCTCGCGAACAGCCCGGCCCCGGTCAGCGGCATGACCAGAACCATCGCCAGCAGCCACAGGACGCAGCCCAGCCCGAGCAATCGCCAATTCGACCAGCCGGCGCGCAGCGCCAGCACGCCCAGACCGAGCAGGAGCAGCGCCATGCCCAGTAGAGTCGCCAGCAGGGCAACGTCTTTGGCGCTGGAGCCGAATCGCTGCAGGCCAAGCTCGAACAGGTCGAGCGGCACGAACAGCAGCAGCCACTCCATGACCCGTTCGGGCAGGGCGCGGATTTGCCAGACGTCGCGCAGCACCGACTGCAGGCGAAGCGCGACCGCGGTTGCCATCGTGCTCACGAGGAACGACTCGCCCCAGCTCGGTGGTTTCACCGAGTGCTCACCAGCGTCTTCGACCAGGATAAGAAGCGGCGTGCGGGGACGTCCGACATGTCGACGGTGACGACCTGACCCGGCTGCCAGCGTTCGGGCGGGTACCACCATAGCGGTGCGACGTCCCAAACGCGGATGCGCTCACCCTGTAGATCGATCACGAATTCGAGCCGTGTGCCTGGCGGCAGCGGGGCGTTCGTGCGCCAGGTTGTGCGCAAGATGGCGCGGGGGCCATCGACATCGATCGCGCCGTCCGGGGCCGGCAGGAGCTCGGATCGAAGAAGTTGGAACTGATCGACGGCCGGGCGGAGGTCGGAGGGTGCGAGCAGCCAGTCGACGGGCAGATCGTCGCTGCTGAGCGCCGGCGCGGCGTCGTCGCGATGCAAAAGCAACAGGCCGTCCACGGCTGCTTCGACTTCCCAGCCACCGCCGGCCAGGCGGTCTCGAATGCGCAGGAAGACATCGCCCGGACTGGTCGGCGTGGATGTGGCACGCAGGTCGACGAAGATGTACTCCGCATCCAGGACGGCCGGGAACAGGTAGAGCCGTGGGCGATGACTCAGGTGCGGCGCGAGCGTCGAGGACGCGCTAACGGCGGTACGCGATGGCAACCTGGCGGCCACATCCTGCGCGAGCCGGGCGTGCGCGGTGATTGTGGCTGGGGCGTAATTGGCGGCCAGTGGCCCGGCGCCTTCGGCCAGATACGCAACGCAGCTGGTAACGAGCAATGCTACGGCGACGGCGCGGGCGTGCTGACGCAGGGGTCGGAAGCCGGCGGCGGCGCCGAGGATGACGAACGGCAGGATGAGTCCCGAATAGTGCGCCTTGCCGGCGGCCATCCAGGGTGAGCCCGACAAGGCGTTGCTGCTAAGGGCCGGCACAGCGGGCAGCAGCGCCGCGGGCGAGAGCAGGCCCAGCCAGGCGCCGCTGAGCAGCGTGGTGACCAGGGCACCGAGCGCTTCTGGCCGCAGGATGCCATGGCCGATGCTGGCTGCGTAGCGCATGCCGAAGGGTGAGACACCACCGCTGTATGCGATCAACACGGCCGCGGCCGCGATGGTCCACAGCAGGCCCATCAAGGCGATACGCACGCCGACACGTCGGGGGACCCCGAGGAGCATCAGCGAGATGCCCAGCAGCGCCACGGCGGGGCCAACGTCTTCGCGGGCAGTCAGCGCGAGCGCGGCGGCGAGCATGCCCTGGCCGGACCGCGCGGCAACCAGTGCACGCTCGGCGGCGAGCAGCAGCAGCGGTGCGGCCAATGTCGACGTGTGAAAATCGGACAGGACCGCCCATTGGCCAAGCGGCGACAGCAGATAGGCCAACGCCACGCTTACGCCAGCCCACTGGCTTCGGCCGTAGTGTTGCCCGAGGCGGTAGGCAGGGATGGCACCGAGGCCGACGGCGAGCGCCTGCACGGCGAGCAACACGACGGGTCCGGCGCCAAGCGCATAGAGCGGCACGAACCCGAGCAGCATTGGCTCGACGTGAAACGCCAGCAGCGAATCGGGACGCGCCACGTGGGCGACGTCGATCTCGGTGTTCCAGGTCGCACCCTGGTACACGCTCATGCGGAACCACTGGCCGCGGAGGAAGTTCCAGATGACCTGGTCGGTAAAGCCGAGATCTTCGGCGTGCGAGCCGCCGGCCAGGTGGCGCACGATGGCCAGCCAGGCGAAGAGCAGCGACCAGGCACTGGCGGCGCCGAGCACCAGCAGGGTCGCAACGCTTGGGAGCCCCCTCACCCGCGCTCCGCGCGGCCTCTCCCCCGAGGGGGCGAGGCGGTACGAAAGTGACTCCCTCGCCCCGCGCCCGGGGAGAGGGTTTATCAAGGGGTGAGGGGCCTCCGCAGCGCTGTGCGGCGCCTGAGTTAGAGGCTCCAGGCCAGACCGCAGTTGCGACACGAGGGCGGAGGCTCCGACGAATACAGCTGCGCGCGAAATCTTCGATATGCCTCACCGTTCCAGACCGTCGCCACGCCATCGCGCAAGTAGTTCCCGAGCCGCAAGCTCTCGAACGGTGCGTCAGTGAACGGCGCGATACAGCATGGCAGGGCGGTGCCCTGCGCGGTGATGTAGGCCAGGCGCAGCGGCCGACTGCACGCCCGCCACGGCTCGCGCTCGGGCGCCCGATCGAACAGACTGGCCCGCGGACTCAGCGCATCGGCACCGCGAAAGCGCACGCCGTGCTCCGCGGCGCGTTGCTCAGCATCGTCGATTGCCTGCTCGGCCTCGGCGCGATAGGCGTGGTAAATGCTCTGATCGCGCGTTGCCAGGCCCTCGCCCCAGAACACCAGACGCTGCAGGTAAACCTCGTCGACCCCCAGTCGCGCGGCAAGATCGACGATATCCGGCAGTTCGCGCAGGTTCTCACGGAGGCCGGTCACCCAGATCGACAGCGCCGGCGTGTCCGAGCCAAGCTCGGCTCGAGTACGCACCATCTGGCCGATGTTGGCCACGACGCGTTCGAACGCGGGAATGCCGCGGATGCGCGCGTAGGTCTCAGGCGTGCTGCTGTCGAGCGAGACGCGCAACTCATCGAGCCCGCTGGCGATGAGGTCGACCTGGCGCCGATAGGTTAACAGCGCGGCGTTAGTTTTGAAGACCGTGTACACCTGGCGCGACTTCAAGTACGCGATCATGGGCGCCAGGTCGCGGTTGAGCAGCGGCTCGCCCACGCCCTGCAGCACTGCTCGGCGCAGGTCAGGCAACTGGTCCACGATGGACCTGAATTCGTCGAGTGACAGCTGGCGCGCCGCTTCCTGGGGTGAAAACGTGAGCGGGCACGTGGCGCACTTGCTATTGCAGCGATTGGCGACTTCGAAGTACGCCTCGACGGGCGTCTCGAGCGCGGTGCCGGAGGCTGCCAGGTTGACGATGTCCTCGCGCGGCGATGATCCAGTCGGCGCCGCTACCGCGGGGCTACTCACCAGCGACGACTGACCATTGCACCGCCGCGCGCGGGCGCCAGGCGGCGTATACGATGGCACATGCCACGAGCTTGATGGCTGCACTCGCAGTGCCGCGCACCGTCCCAGCCACTTTGGAGCGGCCGCCAAGCCGCGGACGATAATCAATGCCGATCTCCTGCACGCGCAGGCCGGTGCGCGCAGCTTTGGTCAGCATCTCGACCGTCCAGCCGTAGGTCATCTCGCACATGTCGAGCGCACGCAGCGCGTCGGATCGGATCGCCTTGAAGGACGGTAGGTCGGCGTAGTGCTGGCCAATCGAACGGCCCAGCAGCCAGAGCACCACGCTGTTGCCCATTCGGGCGTGGGCTGGCAGCGCGTTCGGGTACTGGCGCAGGTCGCGGATACCCAGCACGAGGTCAGCCCGGCCTGTCTGGAGCGGTTTGAGAATGCGCGGCAGGGCGTCCGGCGGATCAGAGTAGTCGCCGTCGAGGAAGGCAATCAGTTCGGCCTGCTGGTCCATGGCTGCCTGGGCGCCCATCCAGCAGGCGGCGCCATAGCCTGGTGTGGCTGGCACCAGCACCGTGGCGCCATGCTGCCGCGCGGCTGCCGCGGTTGGATCGTTTGCGCTGCCCACGACGACGAATACGCGGTCCACCGTCCCTGCGGGCACTTCGTCGAGAACCGCGCCGATCGCTGCCGCCTCGTTCCAGGCGGGAATGACCAGCGCAGCGCCATTCATACCAGCAGCCTACTGCCTGGGCCCGTTCGGCGTCCGTAACCGACGAAAGCGTGAGTGTGTCACCATTTGGCAGCAACGATTCATGGGCGTCATCAGACGGTTCAGGTCGGCGGCGGCAGCGCGCGATGCGCTGCTGGTCGGCCGTGGTCGGCTCGCGGTCGACCCGAGTGCGTTGCCACCCCCGGTGCGCGCTGGGATCCAGGCAACGTTCGGCGCCGACCTCGGCGCTGAGGAGGTGGTTCAGCGCATCCTCGAGGACGTGCGCACGCGCGGCGACGCAGCCGTGCGCCACTATGGCCTGGCGTTCGATCGTGTTGACCTGACGGACTTGCGTGTGCCACGCGGAGCGATCGACCGCGCGGTCACCAGCGTGGGTCCGCGGGTCATGGATGCACTGCATACGGCCGCCGAGCGTATCCGGGCGTTCCACGAGCACACGCGCCGCCACTCGTGGACCGAGCACACCCCGACCGGCGGCGCACTGGGCCAATTGATCCGTCCGTTGGACCGGGTGGCGGTCTATGCGCCCGGCGGCCGCGCTCCGTATCCGAGCAGTGTGCTCATGGCAGCTATCCCGGCGCGCGTGGCCGGCGTGCCCGAGGTTGTGTTGGCGTCGCCGCCGTCGGCGGCCACGGGTGACGTCGCCGATGTGTTGCTGGCGGCGGCGCACGTCGGCCAAGTCGACGCCGTGTATCGACTCGGCGGCGCCCAGGCCATTGCCGCTCTGGCCTACGGCACCGAAACGGTCCCACGCGTGGACAAGATCGTCGGCCCAGGCAATCTCTTTGTGGTGCTGGCGAAACGCATGGTCTTCGGCCAGGTCGGCATCGAGGCACTGCCCGGTCCGACCGAATGTGTGGTCGTGGCTGATGACTCGGCAAATCCGATCTGGGTTGCTGCAGACCTGCTGGCACAAGCAGAGCACGATCCGCTCGCCTCGTCGCTGCTGATCACGCCTGATGGCGATCTCGCGAATGCTGTCGATGTAGCGGTGACCGAACAGGTCCAGACCCTACCCAGGCGCCCGATTGTCGAGGAGTCGCTGGCCAACCGTGGCGGCATCGTCGAGACGCGCGACCTAGGCGAGGCGCTGGACTTCGCCAACGCCTTCGCCGGCGAGCACCTGTGTCTGGCGGTGCGCGATCCATGGTCGTGGCTCGGCCGCGTACGCCATGCCGGGGGCGTGTTTCTGGGTGAAATGAATGCTGAGGCGATCGGCGACTACACCGCCGGTCCGAGCCACATCATGCCCACCGGTGGTACGGCTCGCTTTTCTTCGCCGGTCAACGTCGACGACTTTCTGAAGATTATTTCGGTGTTCGCGCTGAGCGCGGACGACTTACGCGCGGCTGGCCCACCGGCGGTGGTGCTGGCGCGCGCGGAGAGCCTCGAGGCGCACGCGCGTGCCGTAGAGTACCGCCTCGAAGCGCTCGGGCTACGACCGAATCACGCTGAAGCTGGCGCCGTCCAGGCCGAGCGGTGACGGGACCGCCAGCGCGCGGCGGTTGTTGTCGATCAGCGAGATTGCCCGCGCGCCCAGGTCGGCGATGGTCAGCGACGCGCCGTCGCGCACCGCGGAGCCGGCGCTGAACGTGATGGTGCCGAACTCGGACAGTGGCAGCACGCGGCGGCGCGAGAACGGCGCTTCCTGGATCCATTCGGCCGAGCTGAGCGACGACGAATAGGTCTCAGTGCGAAGCAGGCTCTGGCCAGTGGTGGTATTGGTCAAGCTGATCAGCCATGTATCGGTCGCTTGCAGGTCGATCGACACACTGACGGTGTGGCCCGGCAGCACGGTGAGCGGCAGCGGCTTCGAGACTTCGGGCAGCTTCTCGATCCACGCCTGGTAGGTCACCGTGCCACTACCACTGACGATCTGCTGGGTCCCCGCCTGGATCAGGTCGCGCGTGCGCAGGCCACCGATGCCGACCCACGCCGCATCGGCTCCAAACGGCGCGTCCAACGCGATCTCGGGCACTCTCCACGTTCCCGAAACACTGGTGATTTCGCCACCGCGCGCGGCGTAGCCGGACCAGTTACTGGAGGTGCTCTGGCCGGCTGGAATGTCCAGGCCGGGGTCGGGATCACGCTCCGTATCGGGCGGCGCAGCGGGTCCGCGCCGGCTGTCCGGATGCTCGTTGCCGGCGACACGCCAAACCGCGTCGTCGAACACCAGTGCGTATACGTTGCGATCGCGCGCGAATTCGGTCGGCCCGGCGGCGTACGTGGTGCGCCAGGTCTCGAACGTGGTCGCCGAGGCGGTCGTGCCGTCGATCGTGATCGGGCCCCACTCGATGTTGACGAGGTCGATACCGGCGACACCGTTCGACAACAGCGATCGGTTCGTGCGCATGAGCCGCTGCTGATACTCGACGATGGCGTGCTCGCCGACGGCGGTCGGATCGCGCAGTGCAATGGCGCGCATCTGGGTCGCGTTGCCGCGCTCGATGACCTCACGGATCGCGGCCTCGTCATTCGGACCGACCTGCGTCGCGTAGACGGGGGCAGCCAGCGCCAGCAACAGCAGCCCCGCCCCCAGGAACCGCGTGATCAGCATGGCGCAAAGAACTAAATCACGTTTTTGGTTCGTGTGCGAGGAATGCTTACTTGCGGCGGGCGGTGATCGCGTGGGCCAGAAAGCCACCGTTGCGCGGCTGGACCTGACCCAGGATCACCACGCGGTCATCCGCTTGCAGGCTGTCGAGCCTTGCTGCTTTGCCGTTGAGGCGAATCAGCGCGCCAACGTCCGGACTGACGCGGAACTCCTGGCCACGTGGTCCGGCCACAATGAGCACGTCAGGGCGCACTTCCCGAATCGTGCCCGCAACGGCGCGCTCGCGGCGCACGACGGGCGTGCGAGCGGGCACCGACGAAGGCGGGGCGACGAGCTCGGTGCTCTGGCGCGTCTGATTGGCGCCGACGGCGGCGGCCGCGACGAAGATGCCGGTGGCGCCGAGCGCCGCCGCCAGGTGCAGCCCCATCCGACCGAACCAGCTCACGCTCTGGAGTCCTCAGGCAGCCTGTCGCCTGGGTGCTGGAGCACGCGAGACGACGTTGCCGACCGCCCAGACCAGAAATGCCGCGCTCACCCCGGCGAGCGCGACCAACCCCCAGGGGATGACGTCGCTCAAGGCGGCAACGACTTCACCAGGTGCGGTCGCGACCAGACCCAGGTCACCAAACAGGGCGACAAGGACATCGAGGCCGTCTGATGCCGCCAGATTCGCGCCAAGCATGTAGCCAGTCATGCTCAGCAGCGTCAGGGCACCCAGGCCGGCCACGAGCCACGGCCAGGCCAAGGTGGCGCGCGCCTGGGTCTTGCCCACGGTCTGGGCAAGGACCCGCGCGGTGAACGCGTCAGGCACGTTGGCGCGGTCGAGTCGGGCGAACAGTCGGTCGATGTCGTCGTTGTCGTGCATGAGCGTCAGCTTTCGGGCAGCGTGTCGCGCAGTCGTCGACGGAGCAGCGCCTTGGCGCGGTGGAAGCGCACACGGGCAGCGCCTTCCTCGAGGTCCAGAATCGCACCGATCTCCGCGAATGAGCGCTCGGCGGCATAGCGCAGCGCGACGATTTCGGCGTACTGCGTGGGCAGGCTGGCGATGGCTTCGCCCAGCACGCGTTGGATGTCGGCGCGCTCGACGAGCACGTCGGGCAGTGGCTCGTCATCCAGTGGCTCGTACTCCGCGTCATCCTCGAGTGGAATGGTGCGCCGGCGACGGATCACGTCGATGCAGCGGTTGCGCGCAACGCGGAACAGCCACGGCGCAAGGGGCTCGTACTCGTCGAGGCGTGCGAGATTGCTGTACAGCTGAACGAACGTTTCCTGGGTCACGTCGGCGGCATCGTCGGCCTGGCCCAGCATCCGCAAGCAGAAGTTGTAGAGCGGGCGCTCATGGGTGCGCACCAGCGCTTCGAAGGCACCTGGGTGTTCTCGTCGCGCGGCGACGATGTGCTGACCATCTACAGACAGCGTGGGCTTGGCCACCGACGAGGGCACAGAAAACGGAACCGGCCAGTAGCCGGCCAAGACAGCCGCGGACACGTTGCTCTCATTCGTGTTTACGCGACAGCCATGCAGTACGTTACAGCCGCCCGATGCGTGCGCCCCGACTGAATTGTTTGCCGGCGCAGACCAAACACCTATAGTTCGCCACTCCTCGCCCCTGCAGGCCACCCATGATGTCCACCCAGAGCCACCGCGCCACTCCCGTGCGGATCGCCGTTATCGACGACGACGCCGTTTTTCTGGAGCTCATGCAGGAGTTGCTGGGCGTCGGTGAGGGCCACGAAGTCTTCACCTGTTCGCAGTGGGTCGACAGCTTCGAGTTCATCAAGCGTGTACAGCCGGACCTGGTCATGCTCGACTTGATGCTGGGCCGGGAGCGACACGGCTGGGCCGTCCTGGAACTGCTGCGTTCGGCGTCCGAGACGAGCGCTGTGCCCGTCATCCTGTGCACCGCCGCGGCGCCCGAGATCGCCACGCCGTCACATCGCACGGGCGTGGAATACGTGGCCAAGCCATTCGACATCGACGAGCTGCTGCACACGATCAATCGCCTGCTCACGATCAGCCGGGTTCCCGCCACCGCATCGGATTAGCGGACCAGCATGAGCAGTCAGGCAGTCGCACTGCCCGGGCGTCGGCAGGCGCTCGCCGGCCGTTTCCGCGCGTCGCTGCCGGGTCGCCACCCGGCACTCATGCGCATGCTGCTGGCCGGCTTCATCAGCAGCAGCGGCGATCGCCTGCACCAGGTCGCATTGGCTGCCCTGATCCTGGGCGTGACGAACTCGATGGCCTCTGCTGGCCTGGTCTTCGTCGTCTCGACGCTGCCGTACGTCATGTTCGGCCTGCTCGTCGGCGCGCTCGTCGATCGCTGGGACCGCCGCACAACCATGGTGCTGGCCGACCTGGTACGTGGCGTGCTCGTCGTCTTGATCCCAGTCGCGGCGACGATCAGCCTACCGCTGGTCTATCCGCTGTTGTTCGCGCTGACGTGCGCCACAATCGCCTTCCACCCGGCCCGCCAATCGTCCGTCCCGGACCTGGTCGGTGCAGACGAGCTTTCGAGCGCCAACTCACTGTTCCAGGCCGTCAATTACATGGTCGACCTGCTCGCGTTTCCCGTCGCTGGCCTGGTCGTCGCCGCCCTGATCGAGCGGCTCGGCACCTATCGGGGCACTCAGGTCGTGTTCGCAGTCGACGCCCTGTCGTACCTGTGCTCGGCGCTGCTGCTGCTGCGTCTGCCCGTCGTCAAGCGCAGCGTGATGCTCGCCCGGGAGCCGCTGCGGCGCCTGCCCAACCAGGTGGCGGACGGGCTGCGCTTCTTGCGCGACCACAGCGCGGTGCGCACGAACACGATCTTGATGACCATCGGCCCGCTGATGCTGGGCTCGCTGCACACGCTGTGGATCGGCTTTGCCTGGCGCGTTTCGAATACCGGGACGTTCGGCTATGGCGTCACCGAGATGGCCAATGCGATCGGGACGCTGCTCGGTCTGCTCGTGCTGCGCACGCTATCGCGGCGCGTCAATCCGGGGCGCGCGATCCTGATTGGCTTCGCGCTTATGGGCGCGGCAATCGCGACCGCTGGCTTGACCGACTCGCTGGCGGTGGTCGCACTCCTCGCGGCGCTCGCGGGCATGGGCAATGTGACCTTCCTCGTCCCGAGCATCACTCTGGTCCAGCGCCACACGCCGGCCGAGTTGCGCGGGCGTGTGTTCGCCGTGCGGCTGATGCTCACCTTCGGCGCGTTTTCGATCTCGAACGCGGTCGCGGGTGGCCTTTCGGACGTGGTCGGCGTCAGCCCGCTGCTGCTGGTCCTCGGCAGCGGCATGCTGCTCCTGGCCGCGGGCGGCGCACTGTTCCACTCAGCCCGCGAGGCACGCTAACTCTTCGGTTCACGCAGGGAGGACCTGTCTGCCGGGACGTTCGTGCTCGCGGATCCTTCGGGTCGCAGGCTCCCCTCGGGATGACATACCTTTGCACCTTGGACATCTTGTTTCGCGGCGCCACGGTGTACGAGGGGTCGGGCGCGCCAGGCAGGCAGACGGACGTCCTGGTGCGAGATGACCGCATTGCCGCATTGGGCGACACTGGTCTGTCGGCGGAACGCGTCGTCGAGGCCGCGGGCCTGGCACTCAGCCCAGGCTTCATCGACATGCACTCGCACGCCGACTTCACCTTGCCAGCGTTCCCGGCGGCGCCGAACAACATCAGCCAGGGCGTCACTACCGAAGTGGTCGGGCTGTGCGGCTTCACGCCGGCGCCGCTGTCGCCCGACCCCGAGCGCGCCGATCTGCTGCGTGACCTCGGCCGCGGTGTCGGCCCGGACCTCGACTGGACCTGGTCGAGTTTCGAGTCATTTCTGAACTATCTCGAAGCCAAACGTCCAGCGACGAACGTCGCCCCGTTGGTGGGCCATAGTGCGCTGCGCATCTCGGCCATGGGCATGGACGACCGCGCGCCGAGACCAGCCGAGCTGGCACACATGCGTGCCGAGCTGCGCGCCGCCCTGGACGCGGGCGCCTGGGGCATGAGCACTGGTCTGGTCTACACGCCGGGCGCATTCGCCAGAACAGACGAGCTGCACCAGCTCGGCGAGGAGCTCCGGAGAGACGACGCCATGTACGTCTCGCACATCCGCAACGAGGGCGACGGCTTGCTAGATGCCGTGGCCGAAGCCATCGGCATCGGCCAGCGCAACGGCATCCGCACCCAGGTCTCGCACCTCAAGGCGACTGGCAAGAACAACGAAGGCAGGGCGCAGGACGCCGTGAACCTGCTCGAGACGGCGCGTCAGAGCAGCGTCCGCGCCCACTGTGACGTCTATCCGTACACAGCCGGCAGCACGTTCCTGCACCAGGTCCTACCACCGTGGACCAAGGCGGGCGGCCTGCAGCCCATGCTCGAGCGCCTGCGCGGGCCCGAGCTGCGCCAGCGCATCCGCCACGACATCGAACACGGCCTGCCCGGCTGGGGTAACCACCTCGAAGCGGCCGACGGCTGGCACAACGTGATGATCGCCAGCGTCACCGCGCCCGAACGCCGCGACGCCGAAGGCCGGCGCGTCTCGGAGCTCGCGGCCGCCGCACGCCTGGATCCGCTGGACTACACGCTCGACCTGCTGATTGCGGACCGCGGCGCGACGGTTATGGTCATCTTCCTGATGGCTGAGTCCGACGTGCGCACCGCGCTCAGCGCCCCCTTCGCGGCCATCGGCTCGGACTTGCTGGGTGTCACCAGCGCGAGTGCGCGAGTGCATCCGCGTGCCTACGGCACGTTCGTACGCGTGCTCGGCTGGGGTGTTCGCGACGCGCAGCTGTTTCCGCTCGAGGAAGCGATCCGCAAGATGACCGGTCTGCCAGCGTCGATCCTCGGCCTGTCCGATCGCGGCCGCGTCGCCGTCGGTGCCGTGGCTGACCTTGTCCTGTTCGATCCTCAGCGCGTGACCGACACGGCCACATACGAGCATCCGACGCGGCTCGCCGACGGGGTCGAATACGTGCTCATCGGCGGTGAGCTGGCGGTAGACGCCGGGCGCCTGGTCAAGCTCGACGGCGGGCGCGTGCTGCGCCGACTACAATGGCGCGCGTGAGTCCGAAGACGATCGTCTTCGCGCGTTTCCAGCAGCAGCCCCCGTGGGGGCTGTGTGATGTGACCTGACTCGTTTTTTCCTGTCGTCACTGGCTAGAGCGCCCCCGAGCAGTTTGGCTCGGGGGCGTTTTCGTTGCTAAGGAAACGCATTTGTCATGGACTTATCTGTATTTGGGCGCGGATTTGTGCTTGGCTTTGCCGTCGCGGCGGTGGTCGGGCCAATCGGCATGCTGTGTATTCGCCGCACGCTGACCGGCGGCTTCGCGATCGGGTTCCTGTCTGGACTGGGCGCGGCTGTCGCCGACGCAACCTATGCGTCGTTGGCCGCCTTTGGCATTAGTGCGCTGACATCGATGATGGTGGAGCAGCGGCTGTGGCTGCGGCTCCTCGGCGGCCTGTTTCTGCTGTATCTGGGTGCGCGCACGCTGCGCTCGGCGCCGTCGGCCCAAGCGGCTACGTCCGCATCGGTGACTGGATTGGTGGCGGCGTTTGCTTCGACCCTGGCGCTGACGCTGAGCAACCCGATGACGATTCTCTCGTTTGTGGGCATCTTTGCTGGGCTCGGCGTCAGCGGAGACGGCGGGCTATTGCTGGTGCTCGGCGTGTTCGTCGGGTCAGCGGCGTGGTGGCTGGTACTGGCCAGCGCAGTCGCCGCCGTTCGGACGCGACTGACTGCGCGTGTGTTTCGGGCCGTGAATGTCGTTTCCGGCGTCGTGATCGTCGCCTTCGGCGTGCAGGCGCTGCTTATGTCAGGATGACAGAAGCGCCTGCACGCTGTCCGGCAGCCCGCGGTCGACCTGCGGTGAGCGTAGCTGCGCGAGCATCCCGCCATCCACGTACAGCACCTGGCCGGTGATGTAGCTGGCGTCGTCGGAGGCCAGAAAGGCCACCGCGCCGGCTATATCAGCCGGGTACCCGACGCGGCCTAACGGAACGGTCTGGCCGCGCCGACGCTTGCCCTCCTCGCCCCCGGGCTCGTACTCCTCGGTGTGGATGGCGCCCGGCCCGACCACGTTGGCGCGCACGCCGAATGGGGCCAGGTCAATGGCGATTGCCCGCGTGAACGCTTCCAGGCCACCTTTCGTCGCGTCATACGCGGCCATCTGCCGATGGGCGCGCGCCGCCGCGAACGACGAGATGGAGATAATGCTGCCTGCGCGCTTCTGTTCGACCATCAGCCTGGCCGCGAGCGACGAGCACAGGAAGATGCTCCTGAGGTTGGTGCGGATGACCGTGTCCCAATGGTCCACGTCCATCTCCAGAAAATGGGCGGTCGGGCTGGCCCAGGCGGCGTTGTTGACCAGGACGTCAACGCCACCATAGGCGCGTACCGTTGCGTCGAACAGGCGATCGACGTCGTCGGTCAGTCCGACGTCGGCGGCCACAGCGATCACCTGGGCGCCGCGCTTACGCAACTCCGCGGCGACCGGCTCGATGGTCTCGGCCTGGCGGCCGTTGACGACGACGCGGACGCCCTCGGCGGCCAGGCGGTCGGCAATGCCGCGCCCGATGCCACGGCTCGAGCCGGTGACGATCGCGACTTTACCTGACAGGTCATACGGCATTGGTCGGCAGACTTGCCGACCAAGCGTATCAACTCGTCGGTGGCTTGCGCCGCGAACGGAACAGGGTCAGACCGTAGCCGCCCATGCCGAGCAAGCCCGCGCCGAAGAGGGCAAACGCGTCGAGCTCTGGCGTGGCCGTGGGCACGAGCACGGGGTCCTCCGTGCGGCAATTCGGGCACAACCCGGTATCGGGGCCGGACGGCGGGCCGCAGTCGGGTGGGCAGGTCGGCTGTTGTCCGCAGTCGGTGCCCTCGCAGCCAGCCTGTGGTGCGGTTGGGCCGGTTGTGCCGGTTGGGCCGGTTGGGCCAGTGGGGCTGCTGGGGCAGGTGTTCGTTTCCTGGCAGGTGGGTTGCCTGAGGTTCGGAATCGGGTGGTTCCCGACAGGTTCGACGACAAACTGGATTGGGCCGAGCGAAACGACGGGACCGCCACTACCACCGCCACCGGCACCGCCAGCGCCGCCGCCACCCCCAGCGCCACCGCCACCGTCGCCGCCACCGGCAGCGCCAGCGGTGACCGGCGCCAGCCCCGACGCGAAGCCGAGCACCAGCGTCTGCGACGCAACAGGCGTCGTGGTCACCAGCGATGCACCAGCCGCGTCCAGCGCGCCCTGCGCCTGCAGCACGTCGCCCCCGCCACCGACATAGAGTCGGAAGGCCTGGGCAGTGCCTGGCTGCACGGGCGGCAGTCCGAAGCCAAACGCCAGACTCTGGCCATCAGCCGTTGGCTGCAGGCTCCATGCTTGCGGGAGCGCGCCCGCCACCGCCGCTAGCGGTGGACCCGGCGGCAGCCCGAGCACGCGCTGGTAGCTGGGTTGGACCACGGTTGTGCCGAGGTTCTCGACCGTCACGATCACCTCGTACAGGTTCGCGCCGCTCGGCGCCGGGTGAAAGTCGTGCGTGATGCGCAGCGAAGTGCCGCTTGCATCCTGAACCAGCGTGCTCGAGAGCGCGCCGACGCCGGTGCTAGCGAAGCTTTCCACGTTCGGCGTCAGACTCGTCGAAGACGCTAAAGGATTGGCGATCACGCCCCAGGCCGTGCCCGGCTGCGTAGGCAGGTATGCACTGCCCAGGCCGAGGCCCAGGATCGCGGCGTTACCGTCGACGGCGAGCGACACGACGCCGTTGCCGATCGTCACCCTCGTTGTCTGATCCGCTGGCGCCGCGGCCAACGCCTGCGTCGGGATTAGCAGGGCGAGCGCCAGGCCAAGCCCCAGTTTCCAGCGGTGAAGTCCCCTCATATTTGCCCCCAAAAGAACGTTGCGATCGCAAAGGTAAGCGGATCGGCCGTTGAAGTTCTGGTGGCCGCGGGTTTAGTTCCGGTCGAGCCGTTCCTGTCGAGTTCGACGACGACTTCAGGCGCGTCGTCGGCGCGCCGATAGTCGTGGCAGAGAGACACGCATGGACCGCGACGGACACGTGACCCACTACGGCTGGCTCGACCTCGGGCCTGGCTGGCTGTTCAACTCGATCCGCGACGCGGTCATCGTGGTCGACGCCGCTACAGGTCAGATTGCGCTCTGGAACCCGGCAGCGGAGCGTCTGTTCGGCTATCAGTCCAGCGACGTCGTTGGCCGTGCGCTGCCCGAGCTCATCGTGGACCTCGAGCACACGCCCCAGTGGCTCGGCACGTCCGCTGATCCATTTGAGCTTTTCGCGCGCACCCGTGGTGGCCGCGAAGTGTGCGTCGAGCTGACACTCAGTCGCCTGGACCGCGACGCGCACGCCTATGTCGTCACCGTCATTCGGGACGTTTCCGAGCGGCGCGCCTCCCAGGAAGAACGCATCGAGCACATCCGCGCCCAGGTCGCCAACGAAGTGTCCGCGGCCTCGCAGCGGCGCATGGCCGTGCTCGCCGAAGCGAGCCAGCTTCTGGACGCCTCGCTCGACTACGAGGCCACGCTCCAGGAGGTGGCGCGGGTCGCGGTGCGCACCCTCGCCGATTGGTGCATCGTGCACTTGCTCGAAGAAGATGGCTCGATCCGCTGGTTAGCCCTGGCGCACGGTGATCCCGCTAAGGAAGCTGTCGCGCGCGAGCTGCAGGCCCGCTATCCCGCGACGGAAGGCGTCGCTCGCGTACTCAAGACCGGCAAGCCCGAGGTCTACGCGCACATCCCGGAGTCACAGCGCATAGCCCGCGCACGCGACGCAGCGCATCTGCGTATGCTGCGCGAGCTCAGCTCGCGTTCGGTGATGATCGTCCCGCTGGCGGCGCGCGGTCGGATGCTCGGCGCGCTGTCGATGATCTCGACGCAGGCTGACCGCTCGTATGGCGCACCTGACCTGGCGATTGCCGAAGAGCTCGCGCGCCGCTGCGCGCACGCGGTTGATAATGCCCGACTGCACCAGGAGGCACAGGTCGCGCTCAAGGGGCGCGATCGGTTTGTCCAAATTGCCTCGCACGAGCTACGCACGCCGATCGCGCGGGTCAAGGGCTACGCCGAGATGCTGCTCGCGGCGTATACCGACGGTGATCTCAACGACGAGATGCTGCAGCGCTCGCTCAAGCGCATCGACCACGCCTCGGATCGGTTGGCGAACCTGGTGCGCGATCTTCTTGATGTGTCGCGGATCAGTGCTGGCAACCTGCCGCTGCGGCTGCGGCCATTGGAGCTCACCGAACTGGTGCACGATGTGACGGCGCGGTACCAGGAACAGCTGAGCGGGTCAGGTCACCTGCTGCTGGATATTGTCGGCGCGCCCGGCGCTGTCTCGGGGGACCCCGAGCGGATCGAGCAGGTGCTCATCAATCTGCTCGACAACGCGGTCAAGTACTCGCCCGAGGTCGCCGAGCTGCTGGTACGCCTGCAGCCGAAGGCGCGCGGGATCCTGCTGGAAGTGCAGGACCGCGGCATCGGCCTGCCGCCAGGCGCCGCCGAGCGCATCTTCGAGCCGTTCAGTCGCGCGGCCAATGCTGAACACCGCCAGATCACGGGTATGGGCCTCGGCTTGTACATCTGCCGCAACATCGTCGAGGGCCATCGAGGCCGCATCTGGGCCAGCAGCCCGGGCGAAGGCCGCGGCGTCGTGATGAGCGTGTGGCTGCCCCAGCCCGGCGCCGCCGCCCAGCCAGCTACGTCCAGTGCCGCGGCCTGAGGGCTCGGCCAGAGGGGTTAGGGCACAGGCGTGATGGGATCGCTGAGCTAAGGCGCCAGGCAGAGGTCCATTCCGCTCTGGTCAAACAGGCAGTGGCCGGCTGAGGTGAGGACGATGACGCGTGTGATGCCGGGGAACTGCATGACCGTCGCGTTGATCTCGTTTTGCGCCCGGGCGTCCTGGCCGATGCCGGCTGACGAGGTGGCGCGGCACAGCTGCAACGTGACCGTCGTGCCTACGCGCATCAGGGTGAAGTCCTGGCCTTTGCATGTCGATGCGCCGACCTGGATTGCGCTGAAGTCGGAGAAGTAGCCCATGGCGTGTTCGGCGGGGCCGAGGATGCTCTGGCGCGTGCTTGGCGGCTGAACCGCTAAGGTCTTGGGGCGATGTCGGCTCGGCGATTGGTTACTTTGGCGCTGTTCGTGTCGACCTTCCTGGTCAGCCTCGACACGGCGGTTATCTCGACCGCCATGCCGACCGTGATCGGCCAGATCGGCGGGATTCATCTGTACGCGTGGGTCTTCAGCGCCTATTTGCTGACCAGCACGGTCACGGTGCCGATCTACGGCAAGCTGGCCGATCTGTACGGGCGCAAGCCCGTGTTCCTGGTCTCGACAACGCTCTTCATGCTCGCCAGCATGCTGTGCGGCCAAGCACAATCTATGGAGCAGCTCATCGCCTTCAGGCTTCTCCAGGGGGTCGGCGCGGGTGGCATGCTGCCCATGACGCAGACCATCCTCGGCGATGTCTACCCGCTGGAAGAGCGGGCGCGCATCACCGGTCTATTCAGTTCAGTGTGGGGTGTCTCGGGCCTGCTCGGTCCTGCCATCGGAGGCTTCTTCACCGAACACACCAGTTGGCGCTGGGTCTTCTACGTCAACACGCCGTTATGCATCCTGACCATCGCTCTGGTCGCGAGCTTCTTGCACGAGCACGTCGAACACAAACGGCATCGCATCGACTTCCTCGGGGCAGTGCTGCTCTCGGCCGCGGTTGTGTCGTTACTGGTCGGTCTGCAAAACCAGATGCCGTGGCTCTATCTGCTGGCGGCGGTGCTCATGCCGCTGTTCATCTGGCAAGAGCGTCGAGCCCCCGAGCCCGTGGTGCCGCTGCATCTATTTACACAGCGGGTGATCGGTATCTGCACCCTGGGCGGGTTGCTCATCGGCTGGTTGCTGTATGGGCAGAGCACGTTCGTGCCGCCGTTCGTCCAGGGGGTGCTTGGCGCCACGCCGACGCTGACGGGCTTCGTGATGGCCGGCGCGTCTATCGGGTGGCCACTCACGTCGGCCATCGGCGGACGCCTCGTGCTGCGCTGGGGCTGGCGCATGCCGTCGATCGTTGGCGCGGTGCTGCTGATCATCGGCTTCGGCATGCTGTGGCAGATGCCTCCCGACGCCGGCCTGTGGTACCCGACGTTCTTGCAGTTCGTGACGGGCGCCGGCTTCGGCTTCATGTCCCTGGTGTTCATCATCGCCGCGCAGAACGCGGTCGGCTGGGAGCAGCGCGGCGTGGTGACCTCGGCCAATCAGTTCGCCCGCAGCATCGGCGGCACGATCGGCGTCTCTATCGCTGGCGCGATCTTCTCCGCTGGCGTGGCCAACGCGACCGGCGCCGGCGTGGACCCCAACGACCTCCTGTCGCCGACCATCCGGGCCACCTTGCCACCTGTCCAACTCGAGGTGCTCCAGGGCGCACTGGTCGGCGCGCTGCACTCGGTCTATTTCCTGTTTGCCCTCGTCGCGGCCCTCGGCGTGGTCGTGGCCGCGCTGTTACCAGGTGGGAGACCCAGCCAGACGGATGCCAACGCTAGAGGTCGTAGGCAACCGGATGGCGAGGCTGATACAGACCTAGCTCCCCGGCTCCAGGAACGCGGAAGCTTGTCAGCAGGCCCCAGCCCTGGTCGGTGACGTCCGACGTAAACTCCACGCCCTTGGCTTTTAGCTCGGCAACAGTGGCGTTGACGTCGTCGCACATCAAGTAGAGCTCGTGCCGTCCGCCGGTCTCGTCGGGATGGCTCGCCAGCTCGCCAGGCGGCAATTTGAAGATGAGCCAGCCGTCGCGCGCGTCGACCCACGGAAAGTTGAGGACGTCGCGGAAAAACGCGCGCGTCTTCTCGGCATCTTGCGAGTAGATGATCGAGTGGGCACCAGTAATCGTCACATCCGAGATCGTAGCCCAGCGACAACTACGTTCCGGAGCGGTCGTGGTGCGCCAGGGCCGCGTGCGAGTCGGCGCCATCGTGCTCGCACGGATCGACGTGCACCGTGACACTGGTCAACTTGGGCACCGCGTGCAGCATGCGATGCCGAGCGTCCTCGGCGATCTCGTGCGCGTCGCGCAGGCTGAGCTCACAATCGGCGACGATCAGCGCTTCGGCGTGAATGGTGTGGCCGATCCATCGAGCGCGCACCTCGCTCACGCGTTGCACGCCGTACGCGGCGCTGGCGGCCGTCGCCGCCCGCCGCGTCAGGTCCGGATCGACGGCGTCCATCAGCCGACGCCACATCTGCACGGTGGCGTCCTTGAGCACGAGCAGAATGGCCACGGTGATGAGCAGACCAACGATCGGGTCGGCGCGCGGGAATCCGAGCCACACGCCACCGGCTCCGAGCAGGACCGCCAGCGACGTGAGGCCATCGGTGCGCGCGTGATAGCCATCGGCGACGAGCGCCGCGCTGCCTATGCGCTGTCCGACGCGAATGCGGTACTGGGCCACGACCTCGTTGCCGAGAAAGCCCAGGAGGCCGGCGGCGGCGACCCAGCCGAGATGATCGATCGGCGTCGGATCGAGCAGCTTCTGGAGTGACTCGTACGCCGCGACGACGGCCGAGCCGACGATCATCAGCAGTACGAAGACTCCGGCCAGGTCCTCGGCTCGTCCGTAGCC
>Ga0137369_10000517_pt1 | contig 34985 bp, 35 predicted proteins | sample SagtaG_12_FD_104918 | JGI IMG/M metagenome (GOLD analysis project Ga0137369, IMG submission 104918) | Vadose zone soil microbial communities from Sagehorn Ranch, Mendocino, California, USA - Sage1_L_113_16 metaG | ecosystem: Environmental > Terrestrial > Soil > Vadose zone | place: USA... | reverse complement strand
TGGCGCTCACCAGCTGAAGGGCATCGAGGGAACGAGGCAGCTGCTCGCGGTCAGCTAGCGCGCGAAGGCCCGACCTAGACGGGCCGAACCCGATCGAGCAGGTCATCGACCGTGCGAGCGGCGCGCTGCACGATCGTCTTCTCCCGGCGGTCGGGGATCGGGACCCCCCACCACTCCATCACCGACGCGCCCCACGTGAACCCACCGCCGAACGCGCAGAGGAGCACGCGGTCGCCCTTCTTGAGGCGCCCCTGCTCGGCCGCCTCGGCGATGGCGATCGGGATCGACGCCGCCGACGTGTTGCCGTAGCGCTGGATGTTCACGAAGACCTTGTCGCTCGGGAAGCGCATCCGCTTCACGACCGCCTCGATGATCCGGATGTTCGCCTGGTGCGGGATCATGAGGTCGATGTCGTTGGCCGTGACGCCCGCCTCCGCGAGGGCCTCCTCAGCGGCGTCGGCCATGGACTTCACGGCGAGCTTGAACGTCTCGCCCCCCTGCATGCGGATGAAGTGCTTCCCCTGCGCCACCGTCTCGTTCGTCGCGGGCACGCGCGAGCCGCCGCCCTCGACCCAGAGGAGGTCCCCCTTGGAGCCGTCGGCGTGCAGGACCGCGGACTCCACGCCGACCGACGCGTTCGATGCCTCGAGGACGACCGCCCCCGCGCCGTCGCCGAAGAGGACGCAGGTCGTGCGGTCCTTGAGATCGAGGAGCCGTGACAGGCACTCGGCGCCGATGACGAGCGCGTTCCGGGCGCTGCCCGCGAGGATCATCCCGTTGGCGATGGCGAGAGATGAGACGAACGACGTGCAGGCAGCCTCGACGTCGAACGCGCCGGCGCGCTCGGCGCCGAGGGCGTTCTGGACGAGGCACGCGGTGGCCGGGAAGAGGTAGTCCGGAGAGCACGTCCCGAGCACGACGAGGTCGAGGTCCTGTGGCCGCAGCCGCGCGCGCTCGAGCGCGATGCGCGCGGCGCGGGTCGCCATGCTCGACGTCGTCTCGCCGTCCGCGGCGAACCGCCGCTCCTTGATCCCGGTCCGCGACGTGATCCATTCGTCGGACGTGTCGACGCCCATCTTCTCGAGGTCAAGGTTGGTGACGACGCGCGGCGGTGCGTAGAAGCCGTAGCCCGTGACGACCGCGTTCCGATCGGCCACGGCGCTACGTGCGCCGGACTTCGCGCCTTGCCGCCGCCGTGCGCTTGAAGAGGGCGGACACTTCGCCCTGGAATGCGCGGAGCGTCTCATGCGCGTCGAGGACGTCGTCGCTCGTCACCGGCGGGCGGCGGCTCGCGCGGGGTCGCTCTTCCTTCACCGGCGTCACGGCGGCCTTCTGCTCTTCGACGACGACGAGCAGCTTGAACGCTGTCGAGCACGTGGAGCAGGTGACGCGGACGATCCACGCGGAATCGAGCTTCCCGAGGACGCGGATGTCGGAGCGCGTGTGGTTCGTCCCGCAGACGCTGCAGTCGAACTTCTTCGCTTCCTCACGAAGGCGCCGGAGGATGTTCACCGTCTCAACTGTACCCCGCCAGCCCGAGGAGCCACGCGAGGAAGGCGGTGCGGTCCGCGACGTCGTCGACCTGCTTGTGCAGCGGCTTCCCGATCCCGTGACCGGCATCACTATCGACGCGAAGCAGGACGAGCCCACCGGTCACGGACCCGAGGAGCGCGGCGAACTTGCGCGCGTGCATCGGATCGACGCGGCTGTCGCCCTCGGCCGTGGTGAGCAGGATCGGCGGATAGCGCGTCCCGGGCCGCACGTTGTGGTACGGCGAGTACGCGCGCAGCCAGCGCAGCTGCTCGGGATCCTCCGACGATCCGTACTCGGCGATCCAGAGGCGCGCGATGAGGAGACGCTGGTAGCGCAGCATGTCGAGCAGCGGGACGGCGCACACGACCGCGCCGTAGAGGTCGGGACGCTGCGTCATCGCCGCGCCGACGAGCAGGCCGCCGTTCGATCCGCCGTAGATCCCGAGGCGCTCCGGTGTGGTCCACGCGGGGGTGGAAGGGGGCGGAGCCCCCTGCGAAGAAGAGAACGGCTTTGCCGTTAGGTGCTCTGCCGCGGCGTGGAAGTCGTCGAACACGTTCTGCTTCCTCGCGAGCATCCCCGCGCGGTGCCAGCGCTCGCCGTATTCGGCGCCGCCGCGGAGGTTCGCGAGAGCGAAGAGCCCGCCGCTCTCCGCCCACAGGACCGCGTCTGACATGTAGACGGGCGTGCGCACCACGTTGAAGCCGCCGTACCCCGTGAGCAGCGTCGGGACGTCCCCCGTCGGACGGACGTCGGCGCGCCGCACGAGGAACATCGGGACGTCGGTGCCGTCCTTCGAGCGATAGCGCGCCTGCTCGACCACGATCTCCGGGATGCCGGCCGGCCGGCGCAGTCGCACGAGCTCCGTCGTCCCGCCGCTGCGGGCGTCGACCGCGTACGCCGCGGCGGGCTCGGCGAACGACTGCCACTGGTAGACGACGGTGTCGCCGCCGCGGTCGGCGCGGAGCCCCGTCAGGAACGGCGACGCGTCGATCGAGCCGAGGCCGGGTAGGTCCACCGTCCGCTCGCGGCGGCCCTCGGCCGTCCAGATCGCGAGGCGCGAGGTCGCGTGCTCGAGCGTGTGCACCGCGATACGGTGGCGCGTGAGCGCGGCTCCTTCGATCGCGTGCTCTCCTTCGGGGATGACGGTCGTCCATCGCGACGGCGCCTCGGGCGCCGCCGAGACGATCCGGGAGTTCGGCGCGTCCAGGTCCGTCACGAGCCAGATGCGGTCGTTCATCGGGATCGCGCTCGTGAGCGCGTCCGCACCCTCGACCACCGTCGCGAGCCCGCGCTCGGGATGCTCGGCGTCCAGGAGGTACGCGTCGTTGCGGATCCAGCCGTGGTGCGCGGACACGACGACCCACCGCCCGTCCGGCGACGCGACGACGCCGATCATGTCCTCCTTGGGCCGGCCCTCACCGAACACGACCGGGTCCCGCGAGGGATCGTCGCCGAGGCGGTGGAAGCGCACGCGCGTGAAGTAGTGCTCGTCGCCGGGCGCGACGGACCCCGGCGCGGGATGGACCGTGTAGTAGAAGCCGCCCTTCGACCACGCGACGGAGCCGCGCTGCGTGTGCGGGATGCGGTCGCCGGTCTCGCGCCCGCTCGCGACGTCGAGGACGTGCAGCGTCGACATCTCGGTGCCGCCGCGCGACAGGCCGTACGCGACGGATCGCGCGTCGGGCGACGGCCACCACCAGTCGATCGTCGTCAGGCCGGAGGGATCGAGCGCGTTCGGATCGACGAGCGCCCGGTCCGCGCCATGGAGGCCCTCGCGCACGTACAGCACGACCTGGCGCTGCTCCCCCTCCCGCCGGAGGTGGAACAGCTTGCCGCCGATGGGACGCGGCGTGTCCATGAGCCCGACCGCGAGCAGGTCGCGCAGCCGCGCGGCGAAGCGGGCGCGCTGCGGGATGCGGTCGAGCACGGCGCGCGTCCGCGCGTTGTGCGCGGCGGTCCAGGCGCGCACGCGGTCGCTCGAGGCGTCCTCGAGCCAGCGGAACGGATCCTCGACGCGCTCGCCGTCCAGGACGTCGGCGACCGGCTCGCGCGGCGTCGGCGGCGGGGCGGGGACGCGTTCCTCGGCGTGGACGGTCACTCTTCCTTCCCGGCCGCGCTCGCGTCACGGATCGTCTCGACGACGCCGGCGTCCGCGAGCGTCGTGGTGTCGCCGAGCGGGACCCCATTGGCGATGTCGCGCAAGAGGCGGCGCATGATCTTGCCGGAGCGCGTCTTCGGCAGCTCCGGGCTGAACATGATCGTCTTGGGGCGCGCGATGGAGCCGATGCCCTTCACGACATGCTCGCGCAGCTCCCTGGCGAGCGCCTCGCCGCCGTCGTTGCCGGCGCGCAGCGTGACGAAGGCGAAGATCGCCTGGCCGGTGACGGGATCCTCCCGCCCGATGACCGCGGCCTCGGCCACCTGCGGGTGCGACACCAGGGCCGATTCGACCTCGGTGGTCGAGATGCGGTGCCCCGAGATCTTCATGACGTCGTCGACGCGCCCGAGCAGCCAGAAGTAGCCCTCGGCATCGCGCTTGGCGCCGTCGCCCGCGAAGAAGCGTCCCGGGAAGCGGCTCCAGTAGGTGTCCCGGTAGCGCTGCTCGTCCTTGTAGATGCCGCGGAGCATCGCCGGCCACGGCGTGGTGATGACCAGGTATCCGGCGCCGCCCAGCGGGACGCTCCGGCCCTCGTCGTCGACGACGTCCGCGCCCACCCCGGGGAACGGGAAGGTCGCGCTCCCGGGCTTGGTGGTGGTGATGCCGGGGAGCGGGGTGATGAGGATGGTGCCGGTCTCGGTCATCCACCAGGTGTCGACGATGGGGCAGCGGCCACCACCGATCGTTTCGTGGTACCAGATCCAGGCCTCCGGGTTGATGGGTTCGCCGACCGACCCGAGCAGCCGTAGCGAACGCATGTCGTGCTTCCCCGGGTACTGCGCTCCCCACTTCATGAAGGTGCGGATCGCGGTCGGCGCGCAGTAGAGGATCGTGACCTTGTACTTCTCGATGACCTGCCACCAGCGGTCCTTGTCGGGGAAGTCCGGCGTGCCCTCGTACATGACGCCGGTGGTCGCGTTCGCGAGCGGGCCGAAGACGATGTAGCTGTGCCCCGTCACCCACCCGATGTCGGCGGCGCACCAGTACACGTCGTCGGGCTTGATGTCGAAGATGTACCTGTGCGTCGTCGCGCAGCCCACGAGGTAGCCGGCCGTCGTGTGGACGATCCCCTTCGGCTTCGCCGTCGTCCCTCCCGTGTAGAGCAGGTAGAGCATGTGCTCGCTGTCGACCTGCTCGGGCGCGCAGTCGGGGCGCTGCCGCGGCACGATCTCGTGCCACCACACGTCGCGGCCCGCCGTCCACGGCACGGCGTGCCCGGTCCGCCTCACCACGAGCACCTTCTCCACGGTCGAGGCCTGCGCGACCGCGTCGTCGGCGTTCCGCTTCAGCTCGACGATGTTGCCCTTGCGGTAGCCGCCGTCCGCGGTGATGACGACCTTCGCGCCCGAGTCATCGATGCGTCCCGCAAGCGCCTCGGCCGAGAAGCCGGCGAACACGACGGTGAAGGGCGCGCCGATCCGCGCGCACGCCAGCATCGCGACGGGCAGCTCGGGGATCATGGGCATGTAGATGGCGACGCGGTCGCCCACGCCGACGCCGAGCTCGCGCAGGGCGTTCGCGCAGCGCTGCGTCTCCTCGAGCAGCTCGGCGTACGTCACGGAGCGCGCGTCGCCGGGCTCGCCCTCCCAGTGGTACGCGACCTTCGCGCCGAGCCCGGCCTGCACGTGGCGGTCGAGACAGTTCTCGGAGATGTTCAGCTTGCCGCCGGCGAACCACTTCGAGTACGGGACCTGCCAGTCGAGGACCGTGTCCCACCTGCGCGACCACAGGAATCCCTCGGCGTGCTTCGCCCAGAACCCCTGGAGGTCGCGCGCCGCCTCGTCGTATACGGCCGCGTCGGTCCAGTTCGCCGTCGCCTTGAAGGCTTCCGGTGGCGCGAACCGCCGCTCGTCGAACGTGAGCGCTTCGAGCGCCCTGGGCTCCGTCGCCATCTCCGACCTCCTGCGCGTCGCGGGAAGCGGAGCCTACCGGGTCTTCCTCATCCGCTGCGCTTGAGGCGACCCGTCCGCTTGGCGTGGCGCTCGGCGGCGAGGAAGAGCCGCATCCCGACGGGGATCGAGATCGCCCCGATGAGGAGCGCGGGCCACGTGAGCGGCCAGAGGGCGACGAGGTCCGCGCCGTCGATGAGCGCGCGGCGCATCCCCTCGATGACGTACGTCGCCGGCGAGATCACGGAGATCGCCTGGAACGCGCCGGGGAGCACCGTCGTCGGGTAGTACACGCCGGACACGAGCAGCACGACGGCCTGGACGATGTACGCCATCTGCAGTCCCTTCTCGGTCCACATGAGCGGGAAGCACGCGGACGCGATGCCGAGGCCGATGAACGCGACCGTGCCGACGCCGAGCAGCGCGAACGCGCTGAGCGCGTTGGCGTGCGACAGGTCGACCGGGATGAACAGCATCACGGCGAAGAGGACGGCGATGCTGATGACCGCGGCGCGCACGACCGTGCCGATCGCCATGCCGAGCAGCTGTGTCAGGCGCGGCACGGGCGCCATGAACGTATATTCGATCGTGCCCTCCCACCGCTCCCACGCGATGATCTCGGCGATGTCCTCGAAGACGATCCCGAGGAACCGCCAGGCGATCGTCCCGACGAGCAGGTACAGCACGAAGCGCGACGTCGTCGCGGCGTCCACGGTCGCGCCCGTGACGATCGGCTGCGCCAGGCCGATGTAGGCGACCGAGAGCGACGTCGTGATCGAGTAGATCACCCACACGATCTCCCAGAGCCAGTAGCGGCGCATGAGCGCGACCTGGCGCTCGACGAAGGCGTAGGCGAGGCCGCCCTGGACCCGTACGTCCATCACGGCCTCGCCTCGTCCTCCGGCTTGTCGGCCTCCTCGAGCCGGCGACCGGTGAGCGTCATGAAGACCTCCTCGAGGTCTCGTGTCCCATGGCGCGCGGTCAGCTCCTCGACGCTGCCTTCCGCGACGAGCCGTCCCGCATGGATGATCCCGATGCGGTCGGACAGCCGCTCGGCCTCGTCGAGGTCGTGCGTGGTGAGGACGATCGTGGCGTCATGCTGCTCGCGCAGGTCACGGACGAACGTCTGCACCTCGCGCTTGCTGCGGATGTCGAGGCCCGTCGTCGGCTCGTCGAGCAGCAGCAGCATCGGCGACGTGAGGAACGCGCGCGCGATCGCCACCTTCTGCTGCATGCCGCGCGACAGCTTCTCGAGCGGCTCGTGGAGCCGGTCCTCCGCGATGCCGAGCCGCTTCAGGATGGCCTTCGCCTTGTGGCGCACCTCCGACGCCGCGACGCCGTAGAGGCGGCCCGAGTAGACGAGGTTCTCCATCGCGGACAGCTTCTTGAAGAACGACGCCTCGACGGACACGCGGTTGATGAGACGCTGCACCGCGAGCTCGTCGGCGCGCACGTCGAGGCCGAAGATGCTGACCTGGCCAGCGTCGGCCTCGAGCAGCGTCGAGAACACGCGGATGAGCGTCGATTTCCCGCTGCCGTTCGCGCCGAGCAGGCCGTAGATCTCGCCGCGGCGCACCTCGAGCGAGACGTCGTCGACCGCTCGGACGGCCTTCCCGGCGCGGGCCGAGAAGGACTTCCGGACGCCGTGCGCGGAGAGCGCGACGCGACCGGCCTGCTGCCGTTCGCGGTCCGCTTGGATCTCCTGTGTCGCGATCATGGCCGTGTCCCTTTCGGTGGCTGGGGCCGGCCCACGTCGTGGTCATCCACGAAAGCGAAAGACCGTGGGCCCTTGCGGTCTACCCACGGTCCGGAGGTCCTCGCGAGGGTCTGAGCTAGGTCATTCCGGAAGTGGGCAGGCTCCGCCCGCGGGACGTCCGCGGAGCGCCTGTGAGGTAGTTGCTGAGCACTGGCGCCACTTCCTTTCGAGAGATCTCGATCCGCCGCTGCGCTCGAGGCCGCCGAAGACTACGTGCCCGCTCGCTCCCCGTCAACGGATCAGCAGAGACACGGGCCGCCCTCGGCGCAGCCGTCGCAGCAGTAGATCTTGCCGTCGTGCTCGACGCCGCGGTCCGCGACGGCGATCCTGCAGTTCGCGCACGCGCGCGCGGATGGCGCCGCCGGCGCCGGGTCCTGTTCGACCGGCGTCTGCCATCTCATGACCGGACCGTAGGCGCCGGAGGTAAAGATCCGGTAGACGTCCGGTCAGACGACGGTCAATGCGGCTCGGTCTCGCCGCCCTCCGCCGCCGGGAACTGGTACCCGACGCCGCGCACCGTGAGGATGTAGCGCGGTCGCTGCGGATCCGATTCGATCTTGTTGCGCAGCCGCCCGACGTACACCTTCAGGTAGTGCACCTCGTCGCGGTACTCGTGCCCCCAGACCTTCGCGAGCAGCGTCTCGTGCGGCATGACGCGACCGGCGTTCGTCGCGAGGTGGTAAAGCAGGTTGTACTCCGTCGGCGTCAGCTGGACCGCCCGCTCCCCCGCGCTCACCTTGCGCTGCGCGAAGTCGATGCGCAGGCCGCCGTGCTCGAAGACGTTCGCGCGGCGGTGCGCGGTCGCGGCGCGCTGTCGCCGGACGACGGCGTCGATGCGCGCGACGAGCTCCTTCTGGCTGAACGGCTTCGTGACGTAGTCGTCGGCGCCGAGCTCGAGCCCGCGCACCTTGTCCGTCTCCAGCCCCTTCGCCGTGAGGACGATCACGGGCACGTCCTCGCCGCCGTCGCGCAGCTCGCGGAGGACCGTGAACCCGTCCTTCCCGGGCATCGCGAGGTCGAGGACGACGACGTCGGGACGGTCGCGCGCGATCGCTTCGAGGGCGGCGTCGCCGTCGTGCACCTCCGTGACCTGGTGCTCGGGTCGCTGGTAGCGGATGCCCATGGCGACGAGCGCGGCCACATCGGGCTCGTCGTCGACGACGAGGATCCTCATACGATCGCCCCCGCCGGCACGGGCTCATGCGGGATCTCGACGACGAAGCGCGCCCCGCCGCCCGGACGCTCCTCCGCGCGGATCCGGCCGCCGTGCATCTCGACGAGCTGGCGCGCGATCGCGAGGCCGAGGCCGGTCCCGCTCACGACGTCCTTCGTCATCTTGCCGCGGTAGAACTTGTCGAAGACGCGCTCGCGCTCGTCCGGTGGGATCCCCGGACCCTCGTCGTCGACGGTGAACCGTATGGACTCCCCGGCGCGCTCGACGCCGAGCTCGATCGCCGTTCCGGCCGGCGCATAGCGGTTCGCGTTCTGGACGAGGTTGCCCAGGATCTGCTGGATCCGGCGGCGGTCGACGAGGGCCGGCGGCACGTCGCCATCGGGGACGATCCGCAACCGCTGCCCCTTCGCAGCGACGAGCGGCTCGTGGGCGCTCGCGGCCTCGCCGAGGATCGCGCGCACGCCGACGAACTCGCGCTGCAGCTCGATGCGTGCCTCCTGGAGCTGCGCGAGGTCGAGGAGATCCTCGACGCTCCGCTGGAGGCGCTGCACGTGGCGCTCGGCCTGCTCGATCAGGCGACGGTCGTCCTCCGGCGGGCGCCGCGTCGGCCGGCCGAGCAGCTCGAGCGATCCGCTGATCACGGTGAGCGGCGTGCGGAGCTCGTGGCTCACGACGGCGAGGAACTCGTCCTTCAAGCGGTCCATGTCGCGCAGCGCCCGAGCCTCGCTGGCCTCGACGAAGAGGCGCTCGTTCTCGAGGACCTGCGCGATCAGGCCACCGACGGTCTCGGCGAGCCGCGCGTCGTCGGGCCCGAACGCGTCGGGCAGCGCGCGCGAGAGGCTAAGCGCAGCGACGCCTCGGCCACCGATGGACAGCGGGACCACGATCACGGAGCGCGCGGTCTCGGCCGCCGGTCGCGGCACGTACCGCGGATCGTCGAGGACGTTCGGCACGAGGAGCGGTCGGCCCGCCGCGACGGCGGCCCCGACGAGCCCTTCGCCGATCCGCATGCGCGGGCTCGGCGGAGCGTCGCCCGACGCGAGACGGTGCACGACGGCGTATTCCCCCTTGTCCTCGTCGGCGACGAAGACCGTCGCGCGATCGAAGTGGAAGACGTCGCGGCTGGCCTCGAGCACGGCGGGCACGAGCGGCTGGCCGGGCCCGCGGGCGACGACGCGCAGTGCGCCCGCGATCGCGGCGTCCTCGGCGACCCGCCGCTCGAGGCGGCCGATGAGCTCCTCGCGCTCCGCGCGTACCTTGCGGTCATCGCGGAGGACGCGGTCGATGAGCACCGCGGTGAGCGCGAGGACCGACAGGTGGAACGCGGCACGCTGCGGCTCGATGGCGAGGTCGAATGCCCGCGCGCGGAAGATCGTGATGCCGACGTAGGCGATCGCGAGGACGACGGCCGAGACGTACGCGCCGGCGGCGCCGAACCGGAACGCCCCGCCGACGATCACGAGCGTGCCGATGAAGAAGGTCGTCCAGTAGGGATCGACGGAGAAGAGGAGCATCGCGACGGAGAGCGCGACGAGGTCGGCGGCGAACGCGATCTCCGCAACGCGGCGCTGGCCCTCGAGCGTGCGCACGCGCGACGACGCCCACATGAGGACCGCGTTGTAGGCGGCGACGACGAGCGAGAGGACCACGATGCCGCCCGGCGAGAGGCTCGGGAACTGCGGCCCGAGCAGGATGGCGAGCGCCACCGCGGCCCAGCGGATCCGGGCGATGGTCCGCTCGAGCCGCTGCTGCTCGGCGAGCAGCCCCCCAGCCACGCGCCCATTTTGGGGGCTAGCCCCCGCTGCCCGGCGGAGCGCCCTCCGCCGGGCTTACGCGGAGCCTGGGCTAGACGACCGTCCTACGCCCAGTGAGGAGCTGGACGACGAGGACGATGAGCGCGAGGACCAAGAGCAGGTGGATGAGCGAGCCAACGGTCGGGAGAGCCACGACGCCGAGCAGCCAAAGGATCAGCAGCACGGCGATGATCGTCCACAGCATTTCCCGGCACCTCCTTCGACCGAGCAAGGGGCGCAAACGTCGTGCCAAGGACAGAGGAGGGCCCCGGTCGTGGGACCGGGGCCCTCAGCACAGGTGTCGTTATCGCTTCGTTGCGTTAGCCCTTGACGAGCTGCCCGCGCACGACCCCGCCGGCGTTCAGCTTCGAGTGGAAGTTGACGTAGAAGTCGGCCGGCTTGTCGATGATCTGCTGGGCGAGATCCGGGTCGACGGTGACGTCGGCCTTCTTGAACGTCGTCGCGCCACCGGTCAGCGTGAGGGGGTTGTCGGCATCGGTCTTGAATCCGACCTTCACGCCGGCGTTCGTGCCGGCCGCCGCCGGACCGTGGATGTGGCCGAGGGTGATCAGCGCGGTGGCCGGGAAACCGCTGAAGCTGGCGTCGATCGACGCCTTCGCCGCGGTGATCTTGCCGGCGGTGTCACGCGTGAGGTCGAACGTCACGGTCGCCTTGCCGCTCGCGCCCTTCTCGTCGTTCGCGATCGGCGGGACCTCGTTCTCCGTCTTCAGGTCGGCCGTGAACTTCAGCGAGGTCGGGGCGGTCGGGGCCGCCGTTGGGGCCGCGGTCGTCGCGGCGACCGTCGGGGCCGCCGTTGTCGCGGCGGGCGATGCCGGGGCGCTCGCGCCGCCGCAGGCGGCCAGCATGAGCCCGGCGCCAAGGACGATGGCGATGGATCGCATGTGTTCCTCCTATTCCGACCTCGCCCAGGGCGACGCCCCTCGCTCGGCCGCTGTCCTCTAGTACGCGAACCCGGCAGAGCCGGATCGATCGCCGCTGGGCGGGCAAAAACGCTCGACGACGCGGAGGAGGTCCTTGAGCTGGAACGGCTTGGCGAGATACGCGTCCGCGCCGATCTCCTGCGCCCAGGCGCGCGCGTTCTCGGCGGCCGTCACGACGACGACGGGGAGCTTCAGCCCCCGGTCGCGCATGGCGCTCGCGAAGCCCCAGCCGTCGAGCGTCGGCATGCGCATGTCGAGCAGGACGAGGCACGGCCTGTCGCCTTCGAGGACCCGGAGCGCTTCGGCGCCGTTCTGCGCCGGGAGGACGCGGTAGCCCTCTCCCGTGAGGATGTCCGTCAGGAGGTCGAGGATCGACGGATCGTCATCGACCGCCAGGATCGCGGCCTGCCGTGTCACGGTTCCCATCTCCGTCAGGCTCACGACGCCACCATAGTCGCGTCGCTCGCGGGCCGCTCGCGCGCGGCGGACACCGGGAACGTGACGTGGAACACGGTCCCCCGTCCCGGCGCGCTCTCCACCCAGACGCGCCCGCCGTGCTGCTCCACGATCCCGTGGCAGATGTAGAGGCCGAGGCCGATGCCGCCGAACTTCCGATGATCCACGTTGGACCCGCGCCGGAACCGCTCGAAGACGTGCGGCATGTCCTCGGGTGGGATGCCGATGCCGTGGTCGGTGACCGACAGGCGCGCCGTGGAGTCCTCGGACCAGACGCGCACCTCGATCGGGTCCTCCGCCGGGCTGTACTTGAGCGCGTTCTCGACGAGGTTGTCGATGAGCTGCCGGATGCGCTCCGGGTCGTACATGCCCGCGACCGTGCCGTTGCTCACGATCTGGATGCGGTCGGCGCCGGCGCGCTCGCGCGCGGTGACCTCGCGCGCGATCGCCGCGAGGTCGCCGGGCTCGGGCTGGATCGGGAGCGCGCCGCGCTCGAGGCGTGACGCGTCGAGCAGCTCCTCCACGAGGCGCGAGAGCTGCGTCGTTTCGCGTACGAGCCGCTGGATCCCCGTGAGCTCGGCCGTGCGCCCCTCGCGCGCGGCGCGCCGCTCGAGGAGCTGCGCCTGCGCGACGATCGTCGTGAGCGGCGTCTTGAGGTCGTGCGCCGCAGCGGAGACGAAGTCCTCCTTGATGCGCGCGGCTTCCTCGACCGCGCGCGCACGCGCGGCCTCGTCGATGAGCTTGCGGCCTTCCATGATCACCGCGGCCTGCTGCGCCATGAGCTCCACGAACGCGAGGTCGTCCTCCTCGAAGATCGGCTCGCGGGACGCGAACACCTCGAGCACCCCGAGGCGGCGCTCGCCGGCGGTGATGGGCGCGATGAGCACCGGTCCGACGCCCGCCGAGCGGTACAGCTCGGCGTTCGCCGGGTTCGCCGCGGAGGCGTCCGGTACGTAGAGCGATCGTTGGCCCTCGAAGACGCGCCAGCTGAGGAACGTGCTCGGTCCGACCTCAGGAGGGACCGCGCCAACGGTGTCGCGGAACCGGAGCACGCGGTGCGCCTCGTCCCACACCGCGATCGTCGAGCGGGCGCCGAGCGCGCGGCCCGCCACCTCGGAGAGGTCGTCGACGATCTCGTCCATCGTCGCGCGCGGGAGGGCCGCCGCCCTGCTGAGGAACGCGCGCAGCTCCGGGAGCTGCCAGTACTTGCGCAGCTCGTTCGGCGGCGTGAACCCGATCGCGTACGAGATGGCCGATCCGACCGTGCAGATCTGGGTGAGCGCTGCGGTGACCCCAGCGAGGCCAGGCGCCACGAGCGCGATCCCCGCGATGAGGATCGCCATGCCGAGGAAGTAGGAGCCGGCGGCGACGGCGCCCATGCGGCGGCGCGTCACGCCATATGACGATCCCGCGAGCGTGACCGCCCGGGCGGCGCAGTAGATGGCGACCGCAGCGAAGTACACGACGACGTAGAGCGTCGCGGCGAGGACGGTCGTCCCGAACGTCGCGATCAGGATCACCGAGGCGACCAGGCCGAGCTCGACCACGCGAACGATCGGCATCGCGACGGTCGTGAAGTCGCGCGTGACGCGGAGCAGCAGGTACGGCAACGCGATGACGATCACGAGCGTCGTCGCGCGGACCAGATCCTCGTACGGCAGCTCCGCGAGGGCGACCAGACGGCCCTCGACCGTCACGAGCGCGATCGCGCCGAAGAAGAGCGCGATGTCGATGGTGGTCCGCGTCGGCCGGCGCACCGCCCGCGCGATCTCGACGGCGCCGATCGCGAGCCAGGTCACCTGCGCGATCGCCTGGAGGAGCTCAGCCGCGGTCACGGTCGGGCGAGTCTAGGAGACACCGATAGCATCACTTGCTCGCTCGCTCGGTCTCCCAGGTCAAAAGATGGTCAATGCCGAGCAGGTCATAAGCCGGGTCCTGTACCCCTTGCGGGGCGATGGTCATCCATCTGGGACGGAGGTCACCCTCCGCCTCGTGCGACCGACCCGGGGACGGCGCGGGCCACGCCATGGTCCCCCTATTCGGTCTTGCTACCAGCCAGAGCTTGCCGCGTTTCACCCCGCCTCGCGGCGGGTTCGTCACTGTGGCGCTCGTCCTCGCCTCACGGCGGACGGGTGTTACCCGCTGGCGTGCCCTCTGGAGCCCGGACTTTCCTCAGCGCCCTTCGGCGCCGCGACCATCCGACCTGCTCGGCAAGGTCAAGTGTACCGGGCGGCGTCACTTGAGATAGCGGCGCACCAGGCGATCGAGCTTCTCCGCGCCGCGCAGGACCTCGGTCGGCAGCACCACGTCCAGGCGTTCGGCATAGGTCCGCGACAGCCCGATCCCCCGCACGGCGTCGTCGCGTACGACGATGTCACCGACGAGCCGGACGATGTCCAGCAGCGCACAGCCGAGGTGCGCGCTCCCCCACCGTCGCAGGACGACGCCGCGGTCGGCTCGTGCCGCGTTCGCGCACGTGAGGTCGCCGTGCACGAGCGCCATCGGCCACTTCGCGATCCGGCGCGCGGACTCGCGCGCCTCGTCGGCGATCGCGCGCGCGTCGGGATCGTGCGCGACCGCGGCCGCGATCTCCTCCGCGATGGCGTGCGGCGGGCGCTCGGGCACGCCGAGCGCGCGTAGCGCGGGCCCGTCCTTCGCGACCGCCTGCTCGACGGCGATCTTCGCGTCGAGGATCGCCGACGGATCGCCCTCGCACGCGCTCGGCGCATCCGCGAGGTCCTCGACGAGCAGCCAGGGCGGCGCGGGGGCCACCGGCCGTGGGATGCCCCGCGCGTGGACGACCGGCACCCGGTCCGTCTTTCGCGCGAGGAACGGGAGGAGCTGCGCTTCGAGCGCGGTCCGCGGCGCGAGCCGCTCGAAGAGGAGCGAGCGCTCCTCGCCGCTCGCCCGGAAGCGGATGCGCTCGACCTCGACGCCGCCAGCCGTCCCGAGGAGCTCGCTGTGCGCCTCCGCCACGTCGGTACGGAGCGCGCGCGCGAGCATCGTCTCGAGCGGGTCGGGCGCGCTCAGGGGGCGGCCTCGTCGATCGCCCTGTTTGCCAGCCTGTCGGCGCGCGAGTTCTCCTCGCGCGGGATGTGCTCGATGGTCCGCTGCCCGAACTGGGCGAGGAGCGCACCGGCGCGCAGCGCGAGGGGGCGCAGGCCGGGGTGCTTGATCTTCCAGAGGCCCTGCATCTGGCGGACGACGAGGAGCGAGTCCATGCGCACGTCGATCTGCTCGATGCCGAGCCGGCGCGCCTCCTCGAGCCCGAGGATGAGCGCGCGGTACTCGGCGACGTTGTTCGTGGCGTGCCCGAGGGACAGCGTGAGCTCGGCGATCGGCTTCCCCGTCTCGTCGAGGAGGAGCGCGCCCGACCCCGCGGGACCGGGATTGCCGCGCGCGGCGCCGTCCGCGAAGAGGGTCGCCCTCAAGCGAGGAAGCTCGCGAGCCGGTCGGGGTCGACGTTGCCGCCGGACACGATCGCCACGACGCGCTCGCCCGGCCTCGCCCGCACGGCGCCGCTGAGAAGGGCGCCGACGGCGGCGGCGCCGGCGGGCTCCGGCACGATGCGCGCGCGGGCCACGAGGAAGCGCAGGCCGTCCAGGATCGCCTCGTCTGGGATGACGACCACGTCGTCGACGTCGCGGCGGATGATCGCGAAGTTGCGCTCGCCGCAGTAGGGAGCCGTGAGGCCGTCGGCGACGGTCTTCGTGGACGTGAGCCGGACCGGGTGTCCCGCGTCCAGCGCCTGCCGCACCGCCTGGGCGCCCTCGGGCTGCACGCCGACGACGCGCGCGGCGGGCCGGAGGGCCTTCACGGCGAGCGCGATGCCGGAGATGAGGCCGCCGCCGCCCACCGGGACGACGATCAGGTCGGCGTCGGGGAGGTCCTCGAGCAGCTCGAGCCCGATGCTCGCGTGGCCGGCGATGACGCCGTCGTCGTCGAAGGGGTGCAGCAGGTGGCGGCCTTCGGCGACGAGGCCCTCCGCGATGGCGGTCAGCTTGGTCGCGTCCGGCCCGAACCGGACCTCGGCGCCGTAGCCGCGTGTCGCGGCGACCTTCGTCTTCGGCGCGGTCTCCGGCATCGCGACGACGACGCTCACGCCTGCGGCCCGCCCCGCGTAGGCGATGGCCTGCGCGGCGTTCCCGGCGCTGAACGTGACGACGCCGGCCCGGCGCGCGCTCTCATCGAGCAGAGAGACGGCGTTCACGGCGCCGCGGACCTTGAACGAGCCCGTCCGCTGGAGGTTCTCGGGCTTGAGGTAGGCGCTCGCGCCGACCCGCTCGCCGAGGTGACGAGCAGAGAGGAGCGGCGTCCGGTAGATGTGGGGGGCGATGACGTCGCGGGCGCGCCGGACGTCCTCGAGACCGATCATGCGGCGGTCAGACTAGGGCGGTCGGCCCGGCAGGGATCGAACCTGCGACCAGCAGATTATGAGTCCGCCGCTCTAACCACTGAGCTACGGGCCGCTCTCACCTCCTATTGTCGCGTATAGTTCCCGCGGGACCGAGGCGCGACGCTTCCACGCGCCATGGGGAGACGGTCACGGAAGTCTCGCCATGGGAGGCGCCTTGGGACACATCATCGCGATCGCGAACCAGAAAGGCGGCGTCGGTAAGACGACGTGCGCCATCAATCTCGGTGGCGCGCTCGCCGCGCTCGGCCACCGGGTCCTCTGCATCGACCTCGATCCGCAGGGGAACCTCACGGTCGGCCTCGGCGTCGACCTCAACAGCGTCGACAGCGGCATGGCGCAGGTCGTCATCGAGCCGGACGTCACGCTCTCGTCGGTGATCCGCACGACGAGGACGAAGAACCTCGACGTCGCGCCGACGACGATCGAGCTCTCGTCCGCCGAGGTCGAGCTCATGACCGCGATCGGCCGCGAGATGGCGCTGAAGGACAAGCTCACGTCGGATGTCATCGATCGGTACTCGCACATCCTCATCGATTGCCCGCCGACGCTCGGCCTGCTCACGCTGAACGCGCTCGTCGCGGCGGACGGCGTGATCATCCCGGTGCAGACGCAGTACTACGCGCTGAAGGGTGTCGCGGCGCTGCTGAAGATCATCAAGACCGTGCAGACGCGCCTCAACCCGCGGCTGCAGGTGCTCGGGCTGCTGCCGACGTTCTACGACAGCCGCACGATCCTCGGTCGCGACATGCTCGACTCGCTCAAGGATCTCGGCGATCACCAGGTCTTCCGCACGGTGATCCGGCAGTCTGTGAAGATCGGCGAGGCACCGACCGCCGGCGTCCCCATCACGACGTACGACGCGCGATCGGACGCCGCGAAGAGCTTCATGGACCTCGCGAAGGAGGTGGCGAATGCTCACTAGCGAGAGGTCGCGGACGAAGTCCTTCCGCGACGCTGGCAGCCGGATCTTCCAGCAGGAGACGGAATCGCAGGACGGGATCATCCGCCTGCTCGCCGCACGCACGCCGACGGCGATCCGCGAGATCCCGATCGATCGGATCCAGCCGAACCCCTCGCAGCCGCGCATGACGTGGCACGAGGAGACGCTGAAGGAGCTCGCCGCGTCGATCACCGAGCACGGCGTCCTCCAGCCGATCCTCGTGCGGCCCGCGGCCGCGGGCGCCTCCGGCGGACCCGAGCGGTACGAGATCATCGCGGGCGAGCGGCGCTGGCGCGCGTCGAAGCTCGCGAAGCGCGAGACGATCCCCGCGATCGTCGAGCGGTTCGACGACGCGACGGCGCTCGAGATCGCGCTCATCGAGAACCTGCAGCGCGAGGACCTCTCCCCCCTCGACGAGGCCTTCATCTTCGACAAGATGACGAGCGAGCTCGGCTACTCGATCCGCGGTCTCGCCGGGAAGCTCGGCAAGGACAAGGGGTACGTCGAGAACCGCCTGCGGCTCGCGAACGCGCCGGACGACGTCAAGGCCATGGTCGCGCAGCGGTACGACACGATCACGCACGCGTACGAGCTCATGAAGGTCGAGGACAAGCGGCGCCGCGGCGCGCTCGCGAAGCGCGTCCTCGCGGGCGAGCTCAGCCTGCAGAAGCTGCACGAGCGCGTCGAGCGCATCCTCAACCCGGGAGCGCAGCCGCCGAAGGAGGAGCGCGAGGACGACACGCCCGTCCTCCGCGACGACGCGATGATCCTCGCGACGCGGAAGCTGAACGAGGCGCTCATGGAGCTCTCCGGGGCGGTCGACGCCGCCGCCGAGGTCCCGGACGGGGACCGTCAGAACCTCGCGAAGTTCCTCACGATCTCGCGCGCGCGCCTCGACAACCTGGTCGCCCGCATCCGCAGCACGACCTAAGTGGCGGAGCGCCCTCCGACGTTCCGTTGGAACGTCCTGGCGTTCGCGGCGATGCTCGCGCTGGTGCTCATCGCGAGCACCTCGCTGCTCGTGCTGCTCGATCCACGCAGCCAGGCATGGTGGGGTGACCGCTTCTCCGAGATCGGCACGTTCTTCCGGGCCATCGTTGACGCCCTAGTGAATAGATGAGGTCGAGCGAGGATCCGGCCTTGCCGGTCCGAGCGAGTCCTTCAGAGCGGAGCGAGTAGCCGCGAAGCGAGCCCGAAGGGCGAGCCGACGGCTATTGAACAAGGACCCTGGCTCAAGGCCAGGGTCCGAGCACAGGGTGGAGCGTGGTCCGCTACTTGACCCGCATCGACTCCCGGGCCAGGTCGGCCCTCTGCGTCTTCGTATCAGCGAGGATCGCGAGGGTGGTGGCGACGAGGCCGGCGGCGGAGAACAAGAGGATGGCGCCGTCGCTCCCGATCACCTGGACGAGGTCCATATGGCCTCCCTTTCGTCGTCGTTCCACCGGTCTCGAACGCAACCCGCGTGCCATGACGGTCGAGCGTGCCTCCGCTCGGATAACGTTCGGGTAACGCGGCGATGAGCGCGGTGTTGCGAGCGGTGCGCGTTCCTCACCCGCCCGCGAGGGCCGTGTACCTCCCGCCGTGGAACACGAGCGGACGCCCGCTCCCGGTCGCGAGCGCCGACACGCGACCGACATAGATCGTGTGCGTGCGTCCCCCTGCATGGCGCGCGACGACATCGCATTCCAGCCAGGCGTGCACCCCATCGAGGATCGGAAGCCCGCGCGGCGAGCGGCGGTGGTCGACGCTCGCGAACTTGTCCTGCGCGGTGCTCGCGAACACGCGCGCGATGCGGTCCTGCCCTTCCGCGAGGACGTTGACGACGAAGGTCCGTTCGGCCTCGACGCACGCGTACGCGCGCGCGGCCTTGGACACGCAGACGAGCACCAGCGGCGGATCGAGCGAGACCGAGGCGAAGCTGTTCACGGTCAGGCCGCAGGGACGACCGTCGTGCGTCGTCGTCACCACGGTGACGCCGGTCGGGAAGTGGCCGGCGACGCGGCGGAGATCGCTGCCCTCGACGATCACCGCGGCGGCGGCGTCTTCGCGCGGGGTTTCTGGATCCGCACCTGCGCGACGCGGCGGCCGTCGACCGCGGCGACCGTGAGGCGGTGGCCCTCGATCTCGACGGTGTCCCCCACCTTCGCGAGGCGTCCGAGCCGGCCGAACACGAGGCCACCGACAGTGTCGTACGGCTGCTCGTCCAGCTGCAGCCCGAGGCGCTCGCGCAGCTCCGCCAGCGAGGCAAGGCCGTCCACGAGCCAGCCGCCGCCGGCCTCGGTGCGGAAATGCGGTGTCTCGCGGTCGAACTCGTCCTGGACCTCGCCGACGAGCTGTTCGAGGACGTCCTCGAGCGTGACGAGCCCCGCCGTGCCGCCGAACTCGTCGACGACGATGCCGAGCTGCATCCGCTCCCGCCGGAACTCGGACAGGGCCTGGTCGAGATGCTTCGTGTCGGGCAGGAACAGCGGCCGGCGCATGACGTCCCGGACGGGGCGGCTGAGATCCTGCGCAGGGACGAGGTCCTTGATGTGGACGACGCCGACGATGTGGTCCAAATCCGCGTGGAAGACGGGGAACCGCGTGAACGGGTGCTCCCGCACCAGGTCGCGGAGCTCGCGGAGCGGCTGCTCGTGCCCGATCGCGACGATCTCCGTGCGCGGCACCATCACCTGGCGCACGAGCGTGTCCGCGAAGTCGAGCGCGCGGCCGAGGAGCTGGCGCTCCGACTCGGCGAGGATCCCCTTCCGGGTGGAGATCGCGACGAGCATCTTCAGCTCCTCTTCGCTGTAGACCTCGGCCGCGTCGGTGCGGCCGACCCGCAGCGCGCGGAGGAGCCCGTTCGCGCTGGCGTTCACGACCCAGATGAAGGGATAGACGACGCGATAGAAGAGGTGGAGCGGGTACGCGCTCCACAGCGTCGTCGGGACGGCTTCCTGGATCGCGAAGTACTTCGGCGCCTGCTCCCCCACGACGATGTGGAGGTACGTGATGAGCCCATACGCGACGGCGAAGCTGACCACGTGGAACGCGGTCTCCGACGCCGCCTCGAGCGCGCCGAGCAGCGGACGGAGGAGCGCGGCGAAGGTCGGCTCACCGACGATCCCGAGCGCGAGGGAGGCCGCCGTGATCCCGACCTGCGTCGCCGAAAGGTACGCGTCGATCCGCTCGTTCATGTGCCGTGCGAGGCGCGCGCGCGAGCTGCCGGCATCGGCGAGCTCGCGCAGCTGCGTCTCTCGGACGCGGACGAGCGCGAACTCGGCCGCGACGAAGAACGCGTTCGCGAGGAGGAGGAAGACCGTGAGGAGCAGCGCGGGCAGTGCCGCGCCGAGATCCATGCGCTGCGATGGTATCTAGACTGGCCGTCGTGAGGGTGCTCGTTCGCCTTTTCGCGTCGTACCGCGAAGCGGCGGGGGTCGGGCACGTCCCGCTCGAGCTCCCCGCCGGAGCGACCGCGCGCGACGCGATCAGGGCGGTGCTGCGCGAGCACCCGCTCGTCGCCGAGGGCCGTCAGCTGGTCATCGCGCGGAACCGGGAGTACGTCGACGCCGACGCGGCGCTCGCGGACGGCGACGAGCTCGCCCTCATCCCGCCCGTGTCGGGTGGGGCGATGCGCTCACGAGAGCGCGTCGCCGTGACGAGCGAGCCGCTCTCGGTCGACGACGTCGTGGCCGCCGTGCGCGAGCCAGGGTACGGTGGGATCGTCGTCTTCCTCGGGACGGTGCGCGACCACAGCCGCGGAACGCGCGTGACGCATCTCGAGTACGAGGCCTACGCGGAGATGGCCGAGTCGAAGATGCGCGAGATCGCCGACCGGCTCGAACGCGAGCACGCCCCCGCGACGGTCGCGATGCACCACCGCGTCGGCGACCTCGCGATCGGCGAGATCGCGGTCATCGTCGGCGCCGGGGCGCCGCACCGGGACGCCGCGTTCGCCGCGGCGAGGGCGGCGATCGACGAGCTGAAGAGCGTCGTGCCGATCTGGAAGAAGGAGCACACCGCGGACGGCGCGATCTGGATAGAGGAACACGCGTAGGGTCCTAGCGGCTGAGGCCGTCCTCTGAGATGACGACCGGCTTCGGCCGGACCGTCACCACGGTGTGGATCCCGAGATCGTCCATCCACGCGCCGCCGTCGATGACGCCGCGGAGCGGGATCGTGAAGGTCCCGACCTTCGCGCCGTACACGGGGAACGTGAACGTCGCGAGGCCGCCCGGCGGGACCAAGTCTTCGTTCTGCATCGCCGGCCGATCGGCGGCCGGCCAACCCGAGCCGAGGAACGCGAGGCCGGTGTCGTTCCCGCGGATCCCGAGGCGCGCCTCCTGGGCCGTGCCCTTGCGCCACGCGGTCGCGCCGGTGTTGCGCAGCGTCACGGTCACGTGCGCGGTGTCGCCGACGGAGATGTCGGGGAACGCCGACTGCGAGACCCACGCCGAGCGCACGGTCGCGGCCGTCGGCGGCGCGCAGAGGCTGGTGAGCCATATGAAGTGCGGCCAGCCCCACGTCGGACCCGGATCGATCTTGCCGACGCCGGGGATCTCGTTGTGCCCGACGATGTGCGCGCGGTCGAGCGGGATCCCCTGGCGGGCCGAGATCGCGCACGCGAGCGCGGCCGTCGCGTAGTACTGCTCGGCCGTGTACGACGGGTTCGTGACCGGGTCGAGCTCGATCTCGATGCCGATCGAGCGCTCGTTGAACCAGTAGTTGCCGGCGTGCCAGGCCGTGTCGGCCTCACCGACCATCTGCGCGATGTGACCGTCGCGGCGGACGATGTAGTGCGCGCTCACGCCCGAGCTCCGCAGGCGGAACGCCTTGAGCGTGCGCTCGTAGCTGATGGCCGTGTAGTGGATGACGATGTAGCGGATCGGCGCGCCGTTCCGCCCGCCGTCGCGGTTCGGCGAGCTCGTCAGCCACTCGGCCTCGGCTCGATACGGGAATGCGACCGCCGGAGCGGCCGCGCGGCCCTGCGGCTCCGCGCGCGGCGCGAACGTCGGCTGCGGCGCGGCGAGCGCGGCGGGCGACGTGTCGCCGCGACCGCCGGCCTGCGGCAGCGCCTCGGATGCGTCATTCATCGCGATCTCGGGCGCGGGCGTGGTCCGGCCGGGCGCGACGGACAGCGCGACGACGCAGCCGGCGACGACCAGGGCGAACGAGGAGAGCGCGAACGAGACCTTCCCCACCGTCGTCCGGAACGCGGACGCACCGCGCGTGGTGTGTGGCGCAGTGCGCACAGCGAGCGAGCGTGCCCAGCCTCGTCTATATCCTGCGAGCGTGGACCTCATCGACCGCCTCGTCTCCATCTGCGGCCGTGAGAACGTCCTCAGCGCTCCCGAGGATCTCCTCGTCTTCGAATACGACGCTGGCTTCGATCGCCGGCCGCCCGCGGCCGTCGTGGTCCCCGGCACGGCCGAGGAGGTCAGCGCCGTCGTCCTCGCCGCGCGCGACGCGGGCGTGTCCGTGGTGCCGCGCGGCGCCGGCACCGGGCTCGCGGGCGGGACCATCGCGTGCGCGGACGCGATCGTCGTGTCGACGTCGCGCCTGCGGCGGATCCTCGCCATCGACCCCGACAGCCGAGCGGCGCTCGTCGAGCCGGGGGTCGTCAACCTCGATCTCCAGGACGCCGTCCGGCCGCACGGCCTGTTCTTCGCACCCGACCCGTCGAGCCAGCGCTGCTCGACCATCGGCGGGAACATCGGCAACAACGCGGGCGGTCCGCACGCGCTCCGCTATGGGTCCGTCGTCGACCACGTGCTCGGCGTCGAGATGGTGCTCGCCGACGGCACGATCGCGTCCTTCGGCGGACGCGCGCCGGACCTCCCCGGATACGACGCGGTCCCGCTCATCGTCGGCAGCGAGGGCACGCTCGGGATCGTGACGAAGGCGTGGCTGCGGCTGCTGCCGCTCCCGGAGCACGTGCACACGTTCCTCGCGCTGTTCCCCGACGTCGAGACCGGCGCGCGCGCCGCGAGCGCGATCATCGGCGCGGGCATCGTGCCCGCGGCGATGGAGATGCTCGACCGCGTCACGATCGAGGCGGTGAACGCGGCGTTCGACGCGCACCTCCCCGCGGAGGCGGGATCGCTCCTCCTGGTCGAGGTCGAGGGCCTCGTCGAGGAGTGCACGGAGGAGGTCGCGCGCATCGAGCGCATCTGCGCGCAGGCCGGCGGCTTCGACACGCGCACCGCGACGACCGCCGACGAGCGCGCGCTGCTCTGGAAGGCGCGGAAGCTCGGCTATCCCGCGCTCGCGCGGATCAAGCCGAACAACTACCTGCACGACGCCGTCGTCCCGCGGACGAAGGTGCCCGAGGTGCTCCGCGCCGTGAACGCGATCGCGGAGCGGTACGGCTACATCACCGCGAACATGTTCCACATCGGCGACGGCAACCTCCACCCGATCCTCCTGTTCGACGCCCGGACCGAGCCGATCGAGCGCGTCATGCGCGCGAGCGCGGAGATCCTGAGGGTCGCGATCGACGCTGGCGGCATGCTCTCGGGCGAGCACGGCATCGGCCTCGAGAAGGATCACTTCATGACGTGGGTCTTCTCGGACGACGACCTCGGGGCGATGCGGCGCGCGCGCGACGCGTTCGACCCGGACGGCCGCATGAACCCCGGCAAGATCCTGCCGGGCGGCGGCGGCTGCGCCGACATCCCGACGGACCGGATCAAGCGGTCGCTCGCGGAGGGCATGTGGGTGTAGCGGCGCCGAGCGCCGCGACGTACGCGATCGACGGGCGCGTTCCCGCACGGCATGTCGAGGCGCGCTCCGAGGCGGACGTCGTCGACGCGATCCGCGCGGCGAACGACCGCGGCGAGGCGATCGTGCTCTGGGGCGGCGGCACGCGCATCGGCATCGGCGACCCGCCCGAGCGCTACGACGTCGCGCTCGACCTGCGAGGCCTGCGCGGCATCGTCGACCACCAGCCCGGCGATCTGACCGCGACCGTGCGCGCGGGCACGACCGTCGCCGAGCTCCAGGCCGCGCTCGCCGAGCACCGGCAATGGTGGCCCGTCGAGGTCGCGCATCCGGAGCGTGCGACCGTCGGGGGCACGATCGCGAGCGCCGCGGACGGCCCGGCGCGCTACCGCTACTTCCATCCGCGCGACTGGGTCATCGGTGTGCGCGCGGTGCTCGGCGACGGCACGCTCACGAAGGCGGGTGGCCGCGTCGTGAAGAACGTCACCGGCTACGACCTCAGCCGTCTCTACAGCGGCTCGTTCGGCACGCTGTGCGCGCTCGTCGAGGTCAGCCTCAAGCTCGTGCCGCTGCCCGAGCGGCGCGTCACCGTTCGCGCCGACCTGCCGACGCCGAAGCACGCGTATCCCACGGTGCGTCAGTTCGTGCGCGAGCGGATCCCGCTCGACGCGATCGCGCTCCTCACCGGTCCGGTCACCGAGCCGCTCGGCGGACCGACATGGACGGCGCTCTTCACGCGCGTCGCGGGCACCTCCGCCGCGGTCGACCGTCTGACGGGCGCGGTGCGGCAGGCGCTCGGCGCACAGGTCGAGGTCGAGGACGACGTCTGGCGGCGCATCGCCGACCTGCCGGCGGACGTGCCGACGTCCGTCCGCGCCACGTGGCCCGCGGGCCGGCCGCTCGATCTGTACGCCACGAGCTCCGTCTGGTACCCGGGCATCGAGATCCAGCACCTGCTCGACGAGCACGAGGCCGAGGACCTCAGCGCGCTACGCGCCGCGGCCGAAGCGTCCGGTGGCGCGCTCGTGATCGAGCGCGCTCCGGTGGAGCTGCGGCTGGCGGTCGGCACGTGGGGCACACCACGCATCCCGCTCGAGATCGCGCGGCGGCTCCGCGAGCGGTTCGACCCGAACGGTGTCCTCGCGCCGGGACGCATGCCGTGACCGGCCGTCCCCTGGGCGCGCAGACCGAGGCGATGAGGCAAGGCCGAAGCGACGAGGTCGAGCACCCAGGCCCGAAGGAGGGCTTTGCCCGACTGAGGGTCGGAATGGACGATCTGCAGCAGTGCATCCGCTGCGGGATGTGCCTGCAGGCGTGCCCGACGTACCTCCTCACCGGGCTCGAGACCGAGTCGCCGCGCGGCCGCATCCATCTCATGGACGCGCTCGCGAAGGGGCGCATCGAGCCGACGGCAGGGGTCACGACCCATCTCGACCGGTGCCTCGGGTGCCGGGCCTGCGAGGCCGTGTGCCCGTCGGGCGTGCCGTACGGACGGCTCATCGAGCTGGCGCGCGGCGAGCTCGACGCGCGGCGGCCGCGGTCGCGCGTACGCGATCTCCTCCTGCGCGGGATCGTCGCTCGCCCGGCGGTGCTCGATGCCGTCGCTCGGGTCGGCTCGCTATACGAGCGCAGCGGGCTGCGGCGCGCGCTGTACGCGACCGGGCTCTTCCGGATCCTGCCGCGGCGCCTGCGGCGCCTCGAGTCGCTCGCGCCGCCGCTCACGCGACCGCGCTACCGCGCGCCCGCCGCGCCGCCGGCTCCCGTCGCGCGCGTCGCGCTCCTCCTCGGGTGCGTGATGCGTGTCGCGTACGGGGACGTGCACACCGCCGCCGCGCGCGTGCTGACGCGGCTCGGCGTCGAGGTCGTCGACGTCCCCGATCAGGCGTGCTGTGGCGCGCTGCACGCGCACGCGGGCGACCGGGACGCGGCGCGCGACCTGGCACGGAAGGGGATCGCCACCTTCGAGCGCGCGAACGTCGACGCGATCGTCGTCGACGCCGCCGGCTGCGGCGCGCACATGAAGCACTGGGGCGAGCTCCTCGCCGACGACGCCGCGTGGAGCGCTCGCGCGGCGAGCACGGCGGCGAAGGTGCGCGACGTGAGCGAGTACCTCGCGGCGCTCGAGCTCCCCGCGACGCTCGGTCGCCTCCGGGTGCGCGCGACGTACCAGGACGCGTGCCACCTCGCGCACGCGCAGGGCATCCGTGCGCAGCCGCGCGCCCTTCTGCGGCGCATCGACGGGCTCGAGCTCGTCGAGATGCCGCAGGCGGACGTGTGCTGCGGGAGCGCGGGCACGTACAACGTGACGCAGCCCGGATACGCGGATGCGCTCCAGGCCTCGAAGGTCGCCGCCGTCCTCTCGACAGGGGCCGAGGCGGTCGTGAGCGCGAACCCCGGATGCATGCTGCAGATCTCGACCGGCCTGCGAGCCCGCGGCTCGGAGCTGCCGGTGCTGCACATCGTCGAGGTGCTCGATCGGGCGATGGCCACGTACGCTTCGGAAGCGCGAAGCGAGACGCTGGGGGACCGCTTCAGATCCGCTTCCTAGCGCGAGCGGCCTCCGTTGTCTTGGGCGCGATCGCCATGTTGTCGTTCTTGCTCGCGGTCGCGTCCTTCTCGTTCGGCCGCATCGACGGGGTCGCGTTCTACCTCGCGCTCACGCTCGTCTCCTCGCTCATCGTCGGCCGGCTGATGCGTCGCGACATCCGCCGTCGCCGAGCCGCGGGCGAGCTGCCGGAGCGCCGCGTCCCGCGCCGCCCGATCTCCTTCCCCATCCTCGAGACGGTCGTCACGTTCACCGCGTGGTACGTGGCCGCTGCCGTGATCGATCGCATCGTCACGGGCACCGTGAACGTGTTCACGCTGGTGGCGATCGCGCCGTTCGCGTCATTCATCTTGACGACGCTGACGATCGCCGGACGCCACATGGCGTTCCGCTTGACGGCGGAAGAGGCAGACGACGGTCGGAGCTAGCTCGGCAGCTTCACGATCCCGCACGCGATGCGCGCGCCGCTGTTGCCGGCCGGCTGCGTCGCGTAGTCGTCCTCCTGCGCGTGGATGATCACGGCGGTCCCCGCGCCGAACGTCAGGCCGTTCGACTGCGCCTTGTTCAGGCTGAGGTGCGGCGAATAGAAGAGGAGCGTCCCCTTGCCGTCGGCGCCGACCTCGAGGTTCGGCAGCTCGCCGGCGTGCGACGTGGTCGCGCCCGGGACGCCGTGCTGCTTGTTGTTGATGTTGAAGTGCGATCCGGCCGAGGCGAAGTCCGGCCCATCGCACTTGCCGACGCCATGGATGTGCGTCCCGTGCTTGCCCGGCGGGAGCCCGAGGGCCTTGATCTCGACGCGGACGCCGAGGCGCGTATCGCTGAAGCTGGCGAGCGCGACGACCTTCCCGTCCTTGTCCGTGATCGCGGCGTTCGCGATCTGCGCCGTCGGTGCCTCGTCATAGCTGTTCGGATCGGGTGTCGCGGTCGAGCGTCCGACGTTCGTGCCGCCCGCGCATGCCATCGCGATCAGACCGGTGAGCGCGAGCCCAGCCCAAGTCAGCCTGATCATCTAAGCCCGACCTCCTCGTGAAGTCCCCGACACTCTAGCGTTCCGAAGCGGATCGAGAGCGGTCTCCCAAACTCACGTTGGGGACTTCCGAAACCGTACTTGGTCGGCGCAGATGGTGGTCCGTCGAACGCTGATACGCCTCGACGAGGGCGATGAGCAGCGGCTCGGAGAACGGGGGGCCGACGAGCTGCAGCCCGACCGGGAGCCCGTCGGTGCCGAAGCCGCACGGGAAGAAGATCGCCGGCAGCCCCGCGAGGTTCCCCGCGGGGATCAGGCCGACGTTCCCCGGCCGCGGCGCGCCGGGCGCCGTGTCGCGCGCGCCGGACGCGCCCGGGGGCAGCGTCGGCGCGTCGAGCGCCTGCCCGATGGGCGTCGCCGTCGCGGTGCGGCCGGCCGAGAGGATCACGTCGCACTCGCGGAAGAGGTCGCGCATCCGCGCGGCGAGGACGGTCCGCAGCCGCATCGCCTGGAGGTAGTCGCGCGCCCGGATGTCGAGCGCGGCGCGGAGCCCGGCCTTCTGCTTCTCGTCGGGCATGAGGTCGAGCTGATCGCTCTCGATGAGGTCGGCGAAGATCGTCGCCTCCTCGGCGCCGATGACCGTCACCACCATCGGCCCGTACGGGATGTCGCCGGGCAGCCGCGCCTCGACGAAGCGCGGCGCGATGCGGCCTAGCTCCTCGACGCCGCGGAGCAGCGCGTCCTTCGCGGTGTCGCCCGCGCGCTCCATCTCCTCGCCCGCGTACCCGACGCGGACGCGGCCGATCGCGTCGTCTGCGGCCCCCGCGTCGAGCGGGCGGAATCGCTTGCCGCTCACGGTCGGGTCGTTCGCGTCGGGCCCCGCGATGGCCACGAGGACGTACGCGCAGTCAGTGGCGCTGCGCGCCAGGGGTCCGATCTTGTCGAGCGTCCACGAGAGCGCCATCGCGCCGTGACGGCTGACGAGCCCGTACGTGGGGCGGAGGCCGGTGACGCCGCAGTACGCGGACGGGGTCCCGATCGAGCCCGACGTCTCGGACCCGAGCGCGAACGGGACGAGGCCGGCGGCGACGGCGGCGGCGCTGCCGCTGGACGATCCGCCCGACCACCGCCCCGTGTCCCACGGGTTGAGGCCGGGACCCTGGAGCGATGCGCTCGGATACCGGTATCCGCCGCCTCCGGCGAGCTCGACCATCGCGAGCTTCGCGGCGAGGACCGCGCCTGCGCGCTTGAGCTTCGCGATCGCGGTCGCGTCGAGGGGCAGCTTCCGATCCTTGTACGGCGCCGCGCCCCAGGTCGTCGGCGCCCCGCGCGCGGCGAGGAGATCTTTCGCGCCGTACGGGATGCCGACGAGCGGCGAGGGAGCATCGCCCTTCGCGATGGCGCGATCCGCCGCGGCGGCCTCGCGCAGCGCGCGGGCGCGCATGAGCGCCGCGATGGAGTTGTACCGCGGTCCGGCGGTGGCGAGGCGATCGACGGTCTCCGTCGCGAGCTCGACCGCGCTCATGCGCCGCGCGCGCAGCGCCTCCGCGAGCTCGGCGATCGACGCGAACCGCGTCAGGGGCGGTACCCCGTCGGCGGCTCCGCCTCGATCGGCACCTTCGCGGCGCGCAGCTCCTTCGCCATCCGCTCGGCCTGCGCGCGCGCTTCCTCGGCGAGCCGCTCGCGGTCGTCGATGTCCCGCGTGTCCTGTTCGATAGCCGTCGGCTCGGCCTGGGCGAAGCCGGATCCTCGCTCGATCGGCTCTTTCACTTGGTCGCGACTTTACCGGGAACGCGCCATGCTGGTGCTAGCCTCGATCCATGGAGGCGCCGCGCTCGTATCGCGTCCGCGAACGACCGCTCTCGTCCGAGGACTACGACGTCCCGATCGGCTGGTGGGGCTGGAACTGGGAGCCGCCGGTCCCGATGTCCGTGACGGAGATCCTCGCGGCCGGCAATCTCGACGCGCGGACCGCCGCGCTGTGCTGGCTCGTCCTCGAGGCGCACGGGTCGATCCTCATCGCGGCGGAGCAGCCGCACTCCGGGAAGACGACGACGCTCACCGCGTTCCTCGACCTGCTCTCGGCCGACGTGCGCCGCGTCTTCATCCGCGGCTGGGCCGAGACGTTCGACTACCTGCGCCACACGGACCCGCGGCGGACGCTGCTCCTCGCCAACGAGCTCTCGAGCCACCTTCCGGTCTACCTCTGGGGCCCGAAGGCCGTGCAGGTCTTCCGCTCGCTGCGCCGCGGCTACGCGCTCGCGTCCACGCTCCACGCCGATAGCGCGGAGGAGGCGGCCGCGCAGCTGACCGGCGAGCTCGGCGTCGACCCGGAGGACCTCGCGTGCATCGATCTCCTGGTCGTCATGCGCATGTACCGCATCGGGGCGGCGTACGGTCCCATCGCCCGGCGCGTCGTCTCCGCGCACCGCATCGTCCCGGATCCACAGGGCGGCGTGCGTCTCGTACCGCTCGTCGAGTGGGACGCGGAGCGTGACATCCACGAGCACGACGACGCGACGCAGCTCGAGCTCCTCTGCCACCGGCGCGGTGGGCAGATCGAGGCGCTGCGAGCGGAGCTCGACGTGCGCGCCGCGTACCTGACCGAGCTCGGCGCGCGCGGGGTCGTCACGATCGCGGCCGTGCGCGCGGCGATCGCCGAGCGTTACGACCAACGTCCCCTGGGCGCGCAGACCGAGGCGCGCAGCGACGAGGTCGAGCACCCAGGCCCGAGGGAGGGGTCCCCCCGACCGAGGCTCGGAGTGGATCCCACCGCATGAACGAGCACCCGACGACCGTCGGCGGCCTGCGCGAGACGGGGTACCGGCCGCGCAGCGTCAAGGAGGAGCTCCGCGGGAACCTCATCGCCGCGCTCGGCGAGGCCCGGCCGCTCTTCCCGGGGATCGTCGGCTACGACGCGACCGTCATCCCGCAGATCGAGAACGCGATCCTCTCCGGTCAGGACATCATCCTGCTCGGCGAGCGCGGCCAGGCGAAGACGCGCATCGCGCGGTCGCTCGTCGCGCTCCTCGACCCCGCCGTGCCCGCGATCGCGGGGTGCGAGATCAACGACGAGCCGTTCGACCCGATCTGCGCCTCGTGCCGCTATCGCATCGCGAACGACGGCGACACCGTCGAGCTCGTCTGGCTGACGCCCGACCGGCGCTACTCGGAGAAGCTCGCGACCCCCGACATCTCGATCGCGGACCTCATCGGTGAGGTCGATCCGATCAAGGTCGCGGAGGGCCGCTACCTCTCGGATGAGATGACGATCCACTACGGGCTGCTGCCGCGGACCCACCGCGGAGTCTTCACGCTGAACGAGCTCCCCGACCTCGCCGAGCGCGTCCAGGTCGGCCTCCTCAACGTCATGGAGGAGCGCGACGTGCAGATCCGCGGGTACAAGGTGCGCCTGCCGCTCGACCTCTTCGTCGTCGCGTCGGCGAACCCCGAGGACTACACCAACCGCGGCCGGATCATCACGCCGCTGAAGGACCGCTTCGGCTCGCAGATCCGCACGCACTATCCGCACGAGATCGTCACCGAGGTCGGGATCATGGAGCAGGAGCGCTCCGAATTCGTGGACGAGGGCATGACGACGATCGTCCCCGGGTACATGAAGGAGGTCCTGGCCGAGCTCTCGCACCTCGCGCGGCGCTCGCCGGAGATCTCGCAGCGCTCGGGCGTGTCCGTGCGCGTGACGATCGCGAACTACGAGAACCTCGTGTCCAACGCGCTGAAGCGCGCGCTCCGCCTCGGTGAGAGCTCGGTCGTGCCGCGCATCAGCGACCTGCCCGCGGTCGTCGCGTCCACCGCCGGGAAGATCGAGCTCGAGTCCGTCGGCGAGACGTCGGAAGAGCGCGTCATCGAGCGGCTCACGCAGCGCGCGGTGCTGAACGTGTTCAACCGATCGTTCGCGCTCGCCGAGTTCGACTCCCTGCTCGGCGCGTTCCAGCGCGGCGCGACGATGCACGTCTCCTCGTCGCAGCCGAGCACGGAGTACGTGAAGCAGGCGCTGCAGATCCCCGGGATGAAGGGGGCCGTCGCGAAGCTCGGCGCGACCGGGAATCCCGCCGCCATCGCGGCCGCGGTCGAGTTCATCCTCGAAGGCCTCCACCTCAACCGGAAGCTCAACAAGGAGCGCGGCGAGACGCGGTCCACGTTCCGCGGGTAGCGCTGAGATGCAAGAGACGCCGTTCCCCGAAGCCTTCGGTCCCATCAAGTACCGGAAGTGGGACGGCACCCAGCGGCTCGACGCCATCGAGGCCGATGAGCTCCTCAACGCGATGTCCGACGAGCTCCTCGCCGGCGCGGACGTCGAAGAGGCCATGGCGCGGCTCGCACGCTTCGGCATGGCCGGACGGATGGAGGGGCTGCAGGACCTCATCGAGCGCATGCGCGCCGCGCGGCAAAAGCGCGCCGAGCGCCACGGGCTCTCGAGCATCTTCGACCAGCTGCGCGAGAAGCTCGAGGAGGTGAAGCAACTCGAGCGCGACGGCCTCGAGCGGCGCATGCAGGCGGAGGCACCGACGCCCGAGATGCGGGACGCGATGCAGCGCATGGCGCAGGAGCGTCTCGAGCGCCTCGACGCGCTGCCACCCGACGTCGGCCGCGCGATCCGCGACCTCAAGGACTACGAGTTCGTCGAGCCGAAGGCCGCCCAGGCATATCAGGACCTGCTGAAGATGCTCCAGGAGCAGGTGCTCGGGTCGTACTTCTCGAACATGCGCGACTCGCTCAAGAACCTCAGCCCGGAGCAGCTCGAGCGCACGAAGCGAATGATGAAGGATCTGAACCGCGCGCTCCGCGAACGCATGGAGGGCGGCGAGCCCGACTTCGAGGCGTTCCAGCGCGAATACCCCGAGCTCGCGGGGAGCGCGAAGGACTGGGACGACCTCATGCGCCAGCTCGCGGCGGGCATGGCCGCGATGCGCTCGCTGTGGCAGAGCATGCCGTCCGACATGCGCGACCAGCTCGATCAGCTGCTCGGCAGCGCGTTCCGGGACGCCGGGCTGCAGCAGGCGATGAGCGACCTCGCCGACACGCTGTCCGAGCTCATGCCGATGGACGGACATTCGTACGAGATGTCCGGCGAGGATCCGGTGTCGCTCGCGGAGGCGCTCGAGCTGATGCGCCAGATGGACCGGCTCACCGACCTCGAGGGACAGCTGCGCGTCGCGAGCGGGCCCGAAGATCTGAAGGAGGTCGACCCGAACGAGGTCGAGCGCCTCGCCGGGAAGCGCGCGCGCCGGACGCTCGAGGAGATCCAGCGCATGTGGGAGCTGCTCGAGGAGGCGGGCCTTATCCGGAAGGACGGCCCCCGCTACGAGCTGACGCCGCGCGGCATCCGCAAGATCGGCCAGCGCTCGCTCGAGGAGATCTTCTCGACGCTGAAGCGCGACGCGTTCGGGAGCCACCGCATGCGGCTGCGCGGCCGCGGCGGCGACCCGACGGACGAGCTGAAGACGTACGAGTTCGGCGACCCGTTCCTGCTCGATCTGCCGCAGACGGTCCGGAGCGCGGTGATGAGCAACGGCCCCGGCACGCCGGTCCGGCTCTCAGCGCAGGACTTCGCCGTCTACCGGACCGAGCTGCTCACGCAGTCGGCGACCGCGATCCTCGTCGACGTGTCGCGCTCGATGCTGTTCCGCGGGTGCTTCCTGGCGGCGAAGAAGGTCACGCTCGCGCTCGATTCGCTCATCCGGTCGACCTTCCCGAAGGACGACCTCTACATCATCGGATTCAGCGCGTACGCGACGCAGCTGAAGCCGACCGACCTGCCGGGGCTCTCGTGGAACGAGTACGTCTACGGGACGAACATGCAGCACGCGTTCGAGACCGCGCGGACGCTGTTGTCACGGTCGCGCGGGAAGAACAAGCAGGTGATCCTCATCACCGACGGCGAGCCGACCGCGCACTTCGAGGATGGACGCCCCAAGTTCTCGTACCCGCCGGCGCGGCGCACGTTCGAGGAGACGCTGCGCGAGGTCGTCCGCTGCACGCGCGAGGGCATCACGATCAACACGTTCATGCTCGCGCGCGGCCACTACCTCGTCGACTTCGTGAATCAGATGTCGAAGATCAACCACGGCCGCGCGTTCTACGTCGAGCCCGAGCGGCTCGGCGAGTACGTGCTGATCGACTACGTCGACAACAAGAGGCGCCGGGTCGGCTAGGCGCGGGCGGCCGGATCCCCGGTACGGATGAACCCGAGCACACGACGCCAGGCGTCGTCGCTCTCGCTCTTGTATTCGGCGAACGTGCGGTCGAAGAACGAGTGCGGCGCGCCCGGGTACGTGTGGATGACGTGGCGCACGGCGCGGTCCGACAGCGCCTTCTCGAACGCGTCGATGGAGCTCTGCGGGATGCCCTGGTCGGCGCCGCCGAAGAGCCCGAGCACCGGGACGTGCATGCGGTCGACGCTGTCGATGGGCGCGCTCGGGTCCTCGTCGGAGCGGCGCGTCGGCCAGCCGTAGAACCCGATGGCGCCCGCGGTCCCGCTGTGCTCCGCGGCCGAGTTGAACGCGACGCGCCCGCCCTTGCAGAAGCCCATCACGTAGATGCTCCGCGCGTCGGTCGCGCCGCGAAGATGCCCGATGGCGGTCGTGAGGTCGGCGAGGATCTGTGCCGTGGTGTTCTTGGCGTTGTGCTCCTGGTACGCCCAGTCTGGCGGCCGCCGCTCGGTCCCCGCGGTGCGCCCGAAGTAGTCGAAGGCGATGGCGTGGATCCCGGCGGACGCGAACCGCTCGGCGAGCTCCTCGTAGAACGGATGCAGGCCGCGGACGTCCGGAGCGATGACGACGCCGGCCTCGCCGTCCTGCGCCTTCGCGAGGTACGCGCGGAAGCGACCGCCGTCCTCGCTTGTGAGGACCACGTCCGCGCCGCCCGCGCCGCCCGAGATGGGTGGCATGACCCGCAGGAGGTCGGCCGGGATCTCAGGCGGCCGCGCGTCGGGCGGGTAACACATGTGGCCGCATATCCTGCCACCGACCTCGCTCGCGCGTCCGCGCAGGCCGCTCCCTATGATCGACCGCGATGGCCGACCTCAAGGAACGCGTCGCCGCGAAGCTCGATGAGATGCGTCCGTTCCTCGAGCGCTCGGGAGCGCGCGTCGAGCTCCTCGGCATCGAGGACGGGATCGCGCAGATCCATCTCTCGCTCACGCGCCCCGGGCCGAGCAAGCTCGTGTTCTCGCTGCAGATGAAGAGCGGCATCGAGCGGGCTTTGAAGAACGCGATCGCGGATCTCCGCGCCGTCGAGGCGCTGAATCTGCCGCAGCACACGCTGCTCGGCTGGGATCAGCCCGCGTTCAAGCCCTTCGATCTGCCCGTCGAGGGGACGGAACCCGCCTAGCGCGCGGTCGCGCGCACCGTGAGCGCGCGTCGCACGTCGCGCTCCGCCATCCGGTCGGGACCGAGGCGAAGGAGCTCGTCCCGCAGCGCCGATGCGTCCGTGATCAGCGACGCGACGTCGACGCCCTGGCACGACGGCGCGAACGGCCGCAGGCGATCGATCCCTTCGGCGAGCAGCACGGTCGCGCCGTGGAAGTTGCCCTTCGTCCAGTGGTGCAGCCCGACCCCGACCTGGAGGACCCCGTGGTAGAGGTCGCGCACCGGCGCGTCGGTCGCGCGCCAGAGGACCTCGAGGGTCTCGTGCTGCTCGAAGAGCTCGCCGGCGTTCAGCTGCTCGATCGCGCGGATCAGCTCGTCCGGCGGCG
>Ga0137369_10000504_pt1 | contig 35244 bp, 35 predicted proteins | sample SagtaG_12_FD_104918 | JGI IMG/M metagenome (GOLD analysis project Ga0137369, IMG submission 104918) | Vadose zone soil microbial communities from Sagehorn Ranch, Mendocino, California, USA - Sage1_L_113_16 metaG | ecosystem: Environmental > Terrestrial > Soil > Vadose zone | place: USA... | reverse complement strand
CGGCCACCAACGCGAGTACCTCCGCCTCACGCCTGGTGAGTCCCTTGGGAAGTGCCGACCGACGAATGGCACTCACCGCCTTAGCGTCGAGATCGGCCCCGAGTTCTTCGAACACCTTCTGCGCGGCTTCGAGTTCCCGCTCGGCTGCCTCGTCGTCTCCCAACTCGCTGTACGCCTCGGCCAGCAGGACGCGCGCCCGAGCACAGTTGTAGGGAGCCTCGAGATCCCGCCAAGCCGAGCAAGCCGATTGCAACACCGAGATCGCAGCCTCGGTGCGGCCGGCGGCCAGCAGCACGGACCCACGCGCGAGTTTCGCAGCCGCCTCCAAACCGCAGCTGCCATAGGCCGTTGCAATGTCGTCGAGCTCGTCAGCAGCGGTCGAGGCCCCTTTGTTGTCGTCCGCGGCGATCGCGATCTCGACTCGGGCGGCGAGGAGCCGAGCACGCGAGAGCCGGTTGGTGACACCCGCCAGCGCTGAATGGATGGACGTCGCCGCTCCTTTAACACGGCCCTGACGCAGACGGAGCAGCGCGAACCCGGGTTGTGGATCGCGGCCCAGACGGTGACCGTGCCGGTACGCCTCTTCGGCCCCATCGAGATCGCCGCGCAACCGTTTGATCTCGCCGAGCTGATAGTGCGCCTCGGCAACGCTGCCGACGTGGATATGAGCGACGTCCGCGCATACGTGCAAGGCTTCGTTTTCCGCGTCGCTCCAGGCGCCCTGGATCTGCATGACCTGCGCGCGATGTACCCGACAGATCCCTTTGAACAGCACTGCGGGAGCCATCCGATCGCACCAGTCGGATACGACCTGCGTCCAGGCACTGGCCCGACGGACATCGGCGAGCTCGTGGCAGGCGCCCATGAGGTGGCAATAGATGTTCCCGGCGAACGTGGGCGAGAGCTCTCCTGACGACGCCTCCAACATCCCTTCGTCGAGCAGGGCGAGTCCCCTGCGGGCGTGTCCGAGCTTGATCAGGACTCTACCCTCCGCGACCATCCCGGCGGCGATCAGGTTGCGGTTGGCGTTCCGGCGGCCGAACTCTTGGACCTCGCGTGCTTTCGCGAGGGTCTCCTCGCCGCCGCCAAGCGAGGATTCGACGAAGAAGTAGAGGAGATATCCCTGCTCAGCGCAGTCCGGCTCCTCTGCGAGCAATCGTTGCACCCGGCCGATCCACCCACTGCCGACGGCCTCGTCGCCCTTCAGGAAGTTCGCGTACGCGATCTCCCAGGCCTGATAGGCGGCGCGACGTTTGTCTGATGCTTGGAGATACAGCCTATAGGCCTTCTCGGCGGCGGCGAGCGATTCGTCCAGGAGGCCGAGCCACCATGATGCCTCACGGAGCGAAGCCAAATCGTCGGCATCAAGCGTTGCCTCCGCCGCGGCCGCGATGAAACCGTCGTGCGCGCGCGTCCAGTCGTGATTCGCGAATGCCGCGCGCGCTGCCTCGAGCTTCTCCATCGGCGGCTCTAGGGCAATCGGTGGAAATGCCCGATCACTATGGCGGGCGCCCGAAGGCAACAACTGTTCATGGGCAAGAGGGAGAACGCGACGACCGATCGAATCGCCGTGGCATGAGCCGACGCGGCGGCAAACCGAACGAGCGCCGGCGGGGGCTTCTTGCGCTGTGCTGATTATGCCTCACCGACGGTCAAGACAAGCCAGGGTGACGCGATGGATTCCACGGCACCGGCTCACGAGCGATTGTCAGCGCTGCGGACCCGGCCGGCGAACTGAACTGTGTTTTGTGACCGATTCATGGTATCCAGGTGGCCGCTGTCTGCGTCGCCTCGCCTCTGCGACAACATACGGAGCACATCGAGACCGTCGTGACGCTGTCGCGCGGCTGAAGCCGCCTCCAGTCGCAGGGATGATTTTCGGGCCGCTATGTAGTAGATCTATCTAGTGCGACGACTGAGCATCACGGCGGTCACCGTGCTCCAGGCCATCGCCGACGGCTACGAGTACGGATTCGACATCATCGACCAGACGGCGCTGCCGAGCGGGACGGTATATCCCGCGCTGAGCCGGCTCGAACGCGACGGGCTGGTCCGATCTGCCTGGGAAGACGAGGCCGCGGCTCACGCCGAGGGCCGGCCGGCGCGGCGCTACTACCGCGTGACGCCGCCCGGCGTGCGCGCCCTTGCTGACGCGGTCGCGTTCTATCGCGCCCTGCTTCCCGCGCCCCGCCCGCGCGCGACTCGCAAAGCAGCGAGGTCCACGCGGTGAAGCGGCGGTTCTGCGACTGGTGGCTGCGGGCGGTCTCCTCAGTGGTCCCGCATGATGCGCGCAGCGATTGGCTGCGCGAATGGCAGGCCGAGATCGCGTTTACCGCGGCGCGGTCGTCGCGGCTCGGCCACGATCTGCCGGCCGGCGCGGTCTGGCGCGCGCTTGGCGCGCTGCCGCACGCGGTCTGGCTTCGCTGCGATCGGTGGAGGTTCGACATGCTAGCGCACGACGTCAAGTACGCGGTTCGGTCGCTGTGGAAGCGGCCGGGTTTCGCGGCCGTCACGCTGCTGACGCTCGGCCTTGGCATTGGCGCCAACGCCGCAATCTTCGGGGCCGTGCGCGCCGTGGTGCTGCGGCCGCTCCCGTTCCCGGATCCCGACTCGGTCGTCACGTTGTCGACGACGACCACTACGCGGCCGGGCCTGCCGGGCGGGTCGAGCTCGCCGCCGGACTTTCTCGATTGGCGCCGTGACACGCGATCGTTCACCGAGATGGCGGCAAGCTTTACCGAAGCGAGCGCAATCACCGGTGACGGCCCCGCGGAACAGGTGCCGAATGCCCGCGTGACCGGTGGATTCTTCGACGTGCTCGGCGTGCGGGCGCTGTACGGTCGGACGCTGCAGGTCGTCGACGATCCCGTGAACGCGGAAAACGTCGCCGTCCTCGGGTATTCGCTCTGGGTACGCCGCTTCAGCGGCCGTCCCGACATCGTCGGCACGCTCGCGACCATCGATGGTGTTCCGCGCCGGATCGTCGGCGTGATGCCCAGGGGCTTTTCGTATCCGCTGCGCGCCGAAATCTACCTGCCGCTCCGCTTCGGCGAGAAGGACATCATTGGTCAACGGGGCAACCAGTATCTGGACGTGATCGGGCGCCTGAAGCCCGGCGTCGCGTTCGCGTCGGCGCAGAGCGAGATGCGGACGTACGCCCGCCGGCTCGCCGAGCAATATCCGCGCACCAACGAGAACCGCACGGTCACGCTCTTCGGCGTGCGCGACGCGCTGGTCGGCAGCGTGCGTGCCGCTATGTTCTTCCTGCTCGCCGCGGTGGGGTTCCTGCTCCTGATCGTCTGCGTGAACGTCGCCAACCTGTTCCTGACGCGCGCGCTGGGACGTCAGCGCGAGTTCGCGGTCCGCGCCGCGCTCGGGGCCAGCCGCGCGCGGCTCGTTCGCGCGCTTCTCGTGGAGAGCCTCATCGTCGGCGGCGCCGGCGGCGCGGTTGGATTGGTGCTGGCCGTCTGGCTCACTGCCATCATGGCCGGCCTCGACCAGGGGCTCGGCATTCCGCTGCTCGATCAGACGCGCGTCGACGGCAGCGTCGTGGCCTTCACCGCGGGCGTCTCGCTCCTCACAGCGATCTTGTTCGGTACGCTGCCGGCGCTGCACGCGTCGTCGAAGCTCGATCTGGCGCGCCGCATTCGCGAAGGCGCGATCACCGTCACCGGCGACCCCCACAAGCAGCGGCTGCGTTCGACGATGGTCGTGGTCGAAACCGCGATCGCCGTCGTCCTGCTTGTCGGCGCAGGCCTGCTGGCGCGCAGCTTTGCCGGTCTTGCGTCGGTGCCCCTCGGCTTTGCGACCGACAACGTTCAGACGTTCAGCGTCTCGTTCCCGCCGCCGAAGTACCCGAACTCGGCGTCGCGGTCGATGTTCGTCGACACGCTGCTGGAGCGCGCCGCCCAGCTGCCCCAGACGGAGAGCGCGGGCGCCATATTCGGTCTGCCGCTGACGGACCTTTCGTACTCGATCGCGTTCGCGTCGCTCGACGGACGGAAGCTGACGCGCGAAGACCCGCGGCGTCCGATGACGCAGGTCCGCGTCGTGTCGCCGAAGTACTTCTCGACCATGAGCATTCCGCTTCGGCGCGGCCGCGTGTTCGACGCCGGCGACCGCTCCGGGACCGCCCTGGCCGTCGTGATCAACGACACCGCGGCCGCCGAGATTTGGCCGAACGCCGATCCGATCGGGCACGAGTTCTCGCTCGGGACGCCGCTCGGGCTCCAGGGCCCCATCGCGGGCGGCCGCGTGGTTGGCGTGGTCGGCGACGTTCGGGATTTCGGGCCGGTGACGACGACGAAGCCGACGGCGTATTTGAGCTTCGCGCAGTTTCCGATGAACTACGTGACGGTCGTCCTGAAGACCCGAGGCGCGCCCGCCAACGTCGTCGAGCCGGCCCGGGCGCTGCTGAAGGATCTCGATCCGGATCTGCCCATGTTCGAGGTGCGCTCGATGGCGCAGCTGTCGAGCAACGTCGTCGCGCAGTCGCGGTTGTATCTGTTGCTGCTGGCCTTGTTTGCCGGCGCCGCGATGCTGCTGGCAGGCATCGGCATCTACGGCGTGCTCTCGCACACGGTCGGCCAGCGCACGCGCGAAATCGGCATTCGTCTGGCGCTTGGCGCGGCACCGGGACAGGTTGTGGGCGCCGTTGTCGCACACGCGTCCGTGCTCTCGCTCATCGGACTCGTCGCTGGGCTGGTCGCGGCCGCCGGAACCGGTCGATTCATTCAAGGGCTGCTGTTCGGCGTGAAGCCGATCGACACCATGACCTATCTCGTGGTCGCGAGCGGGCTTGCGTTGGTCTCGTTCGTCGCAAGCTGGATTCCCGCGCGCCGCGCATCGCGGATCGATCCGATCACTGCATTGCGGCACCAGTAGCCTGCACGACCGTAAGCGCGCGACCGGATCGATCAACTTTTCGCCGGCAGCCCGCCGTCCAACACGGCGTGAGCGAATCCCGACGCCAGGCAGCCGCATCCGAGAAGATCCCGGAATTCCTGAGAGCGATCCTCGCGACGCCGTCGCAATCGACGACCGCGTCGGGCCGTTCGCGTACCCGACGCTAGCCACCGCGGCGGGCCATCACGCTCTGTCAACGCCACCTACATGTGAAGCTCGCTGTGCTTGACGGCGGATCGCCGCGGGTCGATGATTCGCACGGGAGAACAGGCCCGATGATCAGACCAATTCCCTCGCTGATTGCAGCGATCGGCTTCGCGCTTTTCGCAGCGGACACTGCAGCGCAGACAATCAACGTGCCGCGATGCGGAGCGGGCGTGCACGAGTCGGAAGCTCTCGGTGTCGTGGCTTTCCCGCAGGATCAAATCTTCTGCCCGACCATCGCCGACCCAAAGGAAGCCCGTTCATTCATGAGTCTGCTGCGCGGCACGTTTCGATCGCTTGACGATCCTTCCGGCAAGGGCACCACCATTGGGTCCGTTGGTCTCGGAGATAACTTTGGCCTGATCCGTTGGGGCGGACCGGCACCTGGTGAAGGCGCTCAGCTCGATGTGGTTGGCAGCATATTCGCGCAGTTCGATCTCGGCACGCCCTCCAACGATCTGATCAACGCGGATTACATCATCGGCCTGCCGCTCACGTTCCGGCGAAGCGGCTTCAGCACGCGTCTGAGGATCTACCACCAGAGCTCACACCTGGGGGACGAGTACCTGCTTCGGAGCGAAGACATCGATCGCCAGAATCTCTCATTTGAATCGGTCGAGGCGCTCGCATCTCAGGAGTTGGGCCCACTACGCTTATACGCGGGCGGTGAGCGGATTCTCAGGCGTCAGCCCGACATGCTGCCGTCGAAGCTGTTTCACGGAGGGGCCGAGCTTCGGAGTGGACGCGCCGGCCCCATTCAAATGGTGAGCGGTTTGGATCTCAAGGCGACGGATCTTCACGATTGGTCGCCCGCAGTGAGCGGGCGGGTGGGTTTGGAGGTCATCCGCAGGGGATCGGGAGGACACCCCGGACGGCTTGTCACTCTGATGCTAGAGGTCTACCGGGGACCTTCGCCATACGGGCAATTCTTCCAGGACGACATTTCCTACATCGGTGCTGGCCTGCATTTCGGATTGTAAATGCGTCGTGGGTTTTGTCGACGAACGCGTAATGTCCCACATGTCGGCCGAGTACGTCGTCCAGGCGGCCCCCGTCACGATGCTGCCGAAGACGTGATCCGACCTCGCAGCGCGAGCTGACGGGACGTGGTGTTCGGCGACACCAACCGCCCCCTTCACAGAGAAGCCGCGTCAGCTGCAGGTATACTCAGCTCCTGACTCACAGGAGGTTCCCGCATGGCAAAGCTCCAGAAACCAACCAATGCGACGATCAAGGCCGCCGAGATCACCGGCCGCGCTCTTGGCCAAGTCGCCGGAAGCTTCGACGCGTTGAAGGCTCGGCATCCGCATCCTATCGCTGAAGCCCGTGAGGCACTGGCCGTGGGCCAGGAGAAGTTCACCGCATTAGCGTCGGAGGCCGGCGCACGGTCAGCCGCCGTTGTCAACAACACGAAGGCTCTGGCAAAGAAGACGCGACGAGTGGCGACGGGTGCCCGCCGCCAAAGCGCGAAGATGATCGCCGGGGCGGCCCGCACCACAAGAACGGTGGCGAAAGTTGCGAAGAAGGCCGTCCGGCGCGCCCGCAAAACGGTGGCGCGCGGCGCCTCGCGCTTCAAGCGCTAGCAACGTGCGCTGAACGGCTCGGGACCATCGAGGGGTGTGCGATAACGCCACACGAGAGCCGTGTGGCGAGCGACGGCAGAAGCATCACCGGCTTCAGGTTGCCGCTGGCGTCGACGAATTTCCGGTGGTCGCCCAGCGCGATGCGGCGGTTTTCCTCAATCACGCGCGTCGCGAAAACCGTATTCACCTCGAGGCGCTGTGCTTCAGCGGTAGAACATTTTGAAAACGAGCACAGCTGCTCGATTTGGCCCGACGACGGGACGCACCAATAGCGACGTATGGCGTGTGTAGACCGTGTGTTTGACCCACAGGAACGCGTCGAGCCCGGCACCTGCGCCCGCGCCGATTGCCGTCATCACCAATAGCGGCTTCCCCGTCCCGGTCCCTTCGTTCGCTCCGATGGCTGCCAGCGGCAAGCCGAGCGCGAAGCCGACGCCCGCGCCGACCAGCGTTCCGAGCGCGACGCCGTTGCGCTTTCGTTGGACGCGCGAGATGCTGTCGACGGGGATGCGGTCTTCCTGTCCTCCGGCGGTGAGTCTCAGCACTCCGGGCGTGACGTCGAGCACGCGACCCGTTCGGACGGCGATCCCATTGATCTCAACCCAGACACAGTCGCCTGTCCGCAGGCGACTGCGAAGCACGTTCGTCGCATCGTCTGGTGCTTGAGCGGATACTCCAGCCGAAACGATCACGAGAAGCACGCCCGCGATGGCGGATACCGACGAATTTCTGGCATCATACCCGCGTCGTTGAATGTCGTCGTGGACAATGCTACCGCCGGCACGTCGATCGCAGGCGTCCCTCGAGTCGCGTCGCTGGCGCAGCAGAAGATGCCTGGGCCCCGATGTGCGCGCTGTAAGGCGCTTGGGTTTCCAAGACGCCGCTCTCTTCGCGACACGGGGCTCCTGCTCAGGTCGTGTGATTATCCTGTTCACAAAACCAACCAGTATGCTTCGCTGATCCATCCGCGTCGTTCTTAGAACATCGTGTTCGGTCGCACCGACATAGCGCGACACGGCTTCAGCGGGCTGACACCCGGCCCCGATGATCATCGAGCAACTCACCTCAATGGCTCCGGGCCTCGGGCTACTTCAGGCCGAGCACCTGCGCGACGGTCGACCAGTCTCGCTGTGAGCGTTGAACTGTGTTTTGTGACCGATTCATGGTATCCAGGTGGCCGCTGTTGTTGTGGCTGACGCTGCGGGCCGCGCGCCAGACGACAGATGCGAAACACGGCACCGACTGAGCCATGCGTGGGACGACGTTACTCCTGGACAGCCAAAGCTCGCGATCGGAGTGCGCGGAATACCTTCGCGCCAACGGGCTGCTCGTGTATGAGGCAGCACGCCTTGAGGATGCACGAGAACAGGTCGACCGCATTGATCCAGATGTTGTGGTGGTCGGCCCAACCACTGGTGCGTCCGCGATCCGCGAGCTGCGCACTCGTGTCGACGCCGCGACCTCGATCATCGTGATTGCCGACATCGAAGATTGTGAGCAGGCACGCGACGCCGGTGCCGATTCAGTTGTGGTACCGTCTGCGCTCCCGAGTGAGATCCTGTACGAGGTTCGTCGCGCGCTCATTTTGCGTCGCAGCGGTCGTCGCCTTCCGTGGAGTCGGCCGTGTCTTCATCGCCCGACAGCCAGTCGTTGAGCGGTGTCAACCGGAGATGCTGGCGTCTCGACTGACCGAGACTTGATTGCAGACAGCTTGTAGAGCGAGATATCCACGGCACGACAACTGCAGGCACGGCTTGGCTTATTCAGATGGAGGAGATATGGCTGAGAAACCAGAGGACATCAAGACATCTTCTGATGAGCTAGTGCGCGACGAAGCGCAACCTACCGAACAAGCGCCAGCAAAGACGACCCAGGAAGAAGTGAAGCAGGACATCGCAGAGGAAGACCGTTTCGAGGCTACTGACAACTAGCCGCGGGCACGGCGCTGACGCTGTGCGTGCCACGCCGGCGGAGGCGCGCATGATCATGCGGCACGCGATGTCTGTTCAACAAGAGAAGGGCTCGCCTTAGTCTGTAAGCCGAAGGCCTTTCGACCTCATCTTTGCAAGCATAATAATTTGACCTGTATGCATCGCGAAATGCTCTACGGCGTGGTATACGGCCCAGAGTACTGTGACCTCTTCGTATGCAGACTTCCGCCGCTCGAGTAGTTCTTCCATCGTAAGCCGCGCCAGGACATCGTCCGCTTCGGCGAGGGTTCGTTTAAGCCGGGCCAGCAGTTCCGAAGCAGGGATTTGTCTACGTTCGTCAAATTCCTGCTGCCGGTTGCGTTGACTATTGGAGCCTCCGGCGGTGTCAAGAATCCAACCTCGCGTGCTGCCTTCAAGGTGCAACAAGAGGTTGCCGATGCTGTTTGACTCGTCGTTCGCGCGCCACCATATATCCTCGTCAGTCAGCGCTTCCAGACTCCGCTCAATCTTGGGGAGATAGTCTGCGCTCAGAAATGCGCGCGAGTCCTCGACGAACATCCTGGATATATCCCTCATGCTGCTGCCGGAAACGAAGTAGGGCTGCGAATTACCTTCCGCCGTTTCTCGCCGGCAGATCGATCAGCACAATATCCGAATTGTCTCGAAGGCGATCGAACACGATCCGCTTACCGTCTGGTGTGAGGTCGAACGTGCGCATCGAATCGCGCTGCTGCAAGCGCGTCAGCTGACGCGCTTTCATCGAGGACAGATCGAGCAGCCAGAAATCCTGCGCGCGCACGACACCCTGCATGTAGATCAATGCCTTTCCGTCAGGCATGAATCGGACGCGCTCGCCGTCGCGCCGGATCTTGATATCGGGGAGGTGAACCGCCGTGCCGTCTGCCTGCACTGCAAGCAGCGGCGCGTGTATCGACACATTCGGTCCGGCATATACGATCAGGTTTCCGTCCGGCGACCACACCGGATTCGGATTCGACCCCGCAACCGAGGCGAGACGCACGGGAGCGCCCCCATCGATTGGAATCTTGAACAGTCCCGCGCTGCCCGATTGGTTGCCGCCGACCACGATCCACCGTCCGTCAGGCGACCATGAGGCACCCCCCCGGACGTCGACGGTATCGGCTATCGCCTGAACCTGGCCACCTTCCGACGACATGACGTGCAGGCGCAGCTTGCCGTCTCGCCTGATCACAATCGCCACCGAGCGGCCATCGGGGGAAACAGCCGGGGGCGCGAGCACGGAGCCGTCGGTGCCCTTCCAGATTTCAGTGGATTGCTCACTCTCGAAGCGCCACACGCCGTCGCCCGCACCTAGCGACGACAAGTAGAACAGGACGGAGCCGCGGAACTGCGGCGCGCTTGAATCGGCCGTGGGCAGCGGATGCGCCTTCACATCGGATTCGTCGGCGACACGATCGCCGAGGATCGGCACCGTCCACAGGCTGCCGCTCGGGTTCGCCACGGTGGCCACGAGCCGTCGCGCATCCGGCGTCGCCGCCACCGACGCGTATTTCTCGACGCCGAAGCTGACGCGGCGCGGCGACTTGCGCTCGACGTCGACCGACCACAACCACGGTCCCGATCCGTCCTGATCGTGCGCGACGTACAGCACCGTCCGCGCATCGATCGGCGTGACGTACGCCACATCGCTGTTCTGCTGTGTCAGCCGTTCCGGCGTTCCACCGTCCGCGCCGATTCGCCACACGTCCATTTCTTTAGTGGCCGGCGTGCCGCTCGCAAAGTAAATCCAGCGGCCGTCGCGCGACCAGATCGGAAAATGATTGTGCGCGCCTGACCTGCGGAATATCTGGCGCGGATTGGCGCCGGTCCGATCGGCGACGTACATCGAATCGCCATCGTCCTGAAGATGGTAGACGACACGGGAGCCGTCGGGCGACCAGGCAACGGAAACCGCCGCATCGGCGAGGAACGGATGCGGTGCGCCGCCCATCAACGGCATCAGCCGAAGGCGTCTGCCGGCACCGCCGCTCAACCAGATTTCTGAGCCGTCGTGCGAGAAACCGACGCTCGGCGTGTCGGTGGAGAACTCGTCGTCGATTCCTTTGGTGAGATTTACGAAGCGGCCCGTGCCAACCTGCCCGACCCACACGTCCATCGGGCCGTCGCGATCGGAACGGAACGCGACGAACCGGCCGTCGGGGGAGATCACACCGCTGCGCTCTGTGCCTTCGAAATTGGTGAAGCGCGTGAACAGCGCGTTGTCGAGCGGATTGCTGACGGCGCGGTCGCCGCTGCGAAACCGCGACGCGCCAGCCATCAGCGCAGCGCCCGCGAGTGCCGCGGCAACGGCAACAATGAGCAGCAGCGGCCACCGACGGGAAGTTGGTGCTGCAGTCCACGCACCCCGCTGCGGCAACGTCTGTCGCAACAACCGGCGCATGTCGATCACCATCTCGCGCATCGACTGGTATCGCTCGCCCGGATCGTTCTCCAACGCCTTCTCGACGATCATGCGGAGCGTAATCGGCAGATGCTCTGGAAGCGGCTCCGCCGGCCGATGGATGATCATCTGCAGCAATTCGAGATCCGTCGTGCCTCCGAAGGGGCGCCGGCCGGTCACTGCTTCATAGAGCACGACGCCGAACGAAAAGACATCGCTTCTGGCGTCCAACGGTTTGCCGGCCGCCTGTTCGGGCGACATATACGCAATCGTGCCGACCACCATTCCCGGGCGCGTCTGAAGCGGCGCAAAGGTCGCCATGTTGTCTGCGGCGCGCTCGAGCGATTTCGCCAGACCGAAATCCGCCAGCTTCCCGTAGCCGTTTTTGGCGACCAGGATGTTCGCGGGCTTGAGGTCGCGATGCAGAATGCCGGCTGCATGAGCAGCGGCGAGTCCATCCGCGACGCCGACCAGCAGATCGACAACCTGCCTCCACGAGCGGTGGTCACTGCGCAGCCACTCCTGCAGAGTTCCCCCGTCGACCAGCTCGCTGACAAGGAATGGCTGCGCGTCAAAGTCGCCGACGTCGTACACCGTCAGAATGTGGGGATGATTGAGTGACGATGCGGTCTCGACTTCGCGCTTGAAGCGCTGGCGCGCGGCGGCATCCGCGAGCTGTGTGGGCAGAAACTTTATAGCAACCGGCCGTTGCAGCTTCGTGTCGACCGCGCGGAACACGACACCCATCGCTCCGCTTCCCAGCGGCGACAAGACCTCGTACGTCCCGATTCTGGTTCCCGGCCTCAGTTCCATCCGCGCCCGAGGGTAACGCCGTTGTTGCGTGCGACGCACGCAATTGTAACCTCTCCCACTCTGACGGCTGGATGCGCCGCACTATTACGCGGCCGACGGCTGGGCTTGCCGCAGGCCGAGCGGCAGCGTGGCGACAACAATGACGAATAGCCGGTCCCGAAATCGTCCAGGTAAATCTTCACGCCGAAGTCGCGCAACTGCGGAGCAGCGCCGCAGCTGCGTTGGGGTTATCGATCACGCAGTCTCCGTGATTTCCAATCGGAGGTCGCACGGCCTCAGGACAGCGTCATGAATGGCCCGCTCGAGTCGACCGCGCGCGTGTCGGCGTCGAACAGCTCGTGCCTTGCCCTCCCGCGCGCCTTGGCCTGATACATCGCGATATCGGCGTCGCGCATGATCTCGTCGGGGTTGTTGTATTGAGCCCGGCCGAACGCAATGCCAATGCTCGCAGAGATGAAGACTTCCCGTCCGCCGACCCTCCAGCTAACGGTAGTGAACGCCGACCAAAGCCGAACCCGGAAAATCGGGGTCGGCTTTCGCTCACGGTTGCTGATCGAGGTTGTTGGAAGCCCTTCACGGCCGATCGTCTTGCAAATTCTTGCAAGCGCTCCTCGACAACGATCGACGGTTTTCGTCACCAGCCCAACGGACTTTTGCGGGCGGAAACGATGCTTCGACGCAGCTTCACCCCGTCCGCCTCGACGCTTGATCAGTTCCGCGACGATTTGCTCCACGGGACTCGTGCCAAGCGCGGCGCGAGCCGCGCGATGCCTGAGGACGTCGCCCCGCGCACGAACGAACGTGAGTGAGAGAGTTGGCGGGGTCGACGGGACTCGAACCCATTTCGCGATTTTTTTCCAAGTTGGTGATGACACGCGACTTCTGGTCTTAACGGTTTGATCCCGAACGACTTATCGACTCCGAAGTTCTCTTCCGCTGTTCACTCGCGTGCTCGCGAATCGACCGCCGTCGTGGAGACATTTTGGAGCCGGCAGACCGCTGGGTCGACGGGCCGGCATCCCGTCGACCCCCTTCGAAAGCCATCTCCAGCATTTCTCCACGGCCGACGATTGCCGCATTGTGCGATATGTCACATCTGACATATACTCGATCTGAATGAGTCCCCGCGACAAGCCGCTCGCCTGGCTGAGCGGGGAGATCAAGACACCACCGTTCGGATCGGAGGCGCGGATCGAGGCCGGATTCCTGCTGCGGCGGCTCCAACGGGGCGAGTCGCTGGGCATGCCCCACTCGCGTCCGATTCCCAGTATCGGGCCGGGTTGCCACGAGTTGCGAATCGTCGATGGAAAGGTGAGCTGGCGGATCGTGTACCACATCGCAACCGACGCCGTCGTGATTCTCGACGTCTTCAGGAAGCAGACGGAGGCCACACCGCTCGCCGTCATCAACGCGTGCAAGCAGCGGCTGGCGGATTTCAAGAGCTTGACGAAAACGAAGAAGGAGACGGGCCGTGCGAAAAGATAAGCGCCGACGGCTGGAGCGGGCTGGCTGGAAGATCGGCGACGCGGCTGCCTTTCTGCAGCTCTCCAATGAGGAACGCCGGTTCATCGAAACGAAACTGGCGTTGGCGGAGGGTTTCCGGAGGTTGCGCGAACATAAAGGGCTGACACAGACCGATGTCGCCCGACGAATCGGCTCGAGCCAGTCGCGAGTCGCAAAGATGGAGATTGCCGATCGAACTGTCAGCACCGATTTGCTTTTGCGTTCGCTGTTTCGTCTCGGCGCCAACCGGCGCGACGTGGCACGGCTTCTGCGTGAAACTCGGCGTACGCGTGCGGCGTAGGCCGCGCGGGCGAGCTCGATGATCAGGAATCCAGTTCCCTCTTCATTGCGAGCGGCTGTCGCAGAATCAGACGGTAGTGGGGACCTGCCGACAATGGACGATAGCCGGGATTAGCGGCTGCCCGTGCGCCCGAGCTGGGCCTCAACATAACGCCCGTTCTCAGGCCCTGCTCCCCTCAGCGACAGGTGAACGCCGGCTTCTGCCGGCGTTCACCTCAATCCGAACTCCTGCACGGGTCGAATCGAGCCTGCCAATCAACGCCGAACGGTGGCACTCGTGCTGGGCAGGAAGTTTTCGAGCGCCCAGACTTCAGCTGCTGATCTCCCGGTCTGGAACGCGATGCTGCGTCCGTCAGGAGATGGGCTGAAGCCGCTGTCCCCTCCGCCGCTCGATCCCGCCATCCAGATGTCCGGGTCGATGTCGAGCTTTCTGTGTGGACCGCCCGCGACTGGAACCAGCCAGAGTTCCCTGCGGGAGCCGATGTTCTTGATAGCGAGTACGGCGCGGCTGTTGGGCGTCCATTGGAACGGCCCAGGCATGAATCCTTCAGGCACCGTGATGCGAAACAACTCGCGAGGCTGGCCGCCGGCAACCGGCACGACCACCAGACCGGCCGATTGCGTGGACGGGTCGAAATCTGTGCCGAAGACGTATCGGCCGTCAGGGGAGAGCTGTGCGAGTTTCAATTCCTTCGTGTGGACCACTCGTTCCGATCCTGACGCGACGTCCCGCTCGACCACCCCATCGATACGACTGAAATACACCTTGGTGCCGTCCGGCGACCACCCGCCAGAGAGCGCCTGGAATCCTTCACCCGCTATCACCGTCGTCGCCTCGCCTGACTGCACATCGATCCGGAAAATCCCCGAACGTCCCGTCGCGTCTCTTCCGCTGGCCAGGAGCGAGCGGCCGTCAGGCGACCAACTTGGCCTGCCGACATTGCTCATGGTCGGCGCTAATCGACGCACCTGACCTGTGGCGACGGACCGAATCGCAATGCAGCCGTTGTCACACGTCACCGGATAGGCCAGGTACCTTCCGTCCGGGGACCACGCGGCACTCTGGGCGCCTTCAACGAAACCCTCCGGGAAGCCCACCGGAGGTCCGAGGAGCTTGCCCGCCTCGAGATCGATGGCTGCAATCGTGACGTCACGAGTACTGATCCGTTTGTGGAGGTACAGAGTGCCAGACGCCGTCACACCCAGCGAGACACTGCGCCCGATATCCGACTTGAGCAGTTCCGGTGCCCCTTGCGCTGCCCCGTCCACGAACGGCTGGGCCCACAGGCCCCACGAGCCTGTCCGATCGCTGCGGAACAGGAGCCGCGTCCCGTCCGGGGACCACCCCATCACGAAGTCATTGGCGCCATGCACGACCGCTGGGATGTCGCGGTTGCCGTCCATGGCGAGCACGAATACGTCGCGCTGTTGACTCGTGCCCGTTGGGGGACGGTCGTACGCGACGTACTTGCCGTCCGGCGAGAAGAAGATGGATGTCGGGTTGTGGGCCTTGGCGAGGACGCCGCGGTCGACAGCTTTCAAGCTCCGGAACGAGCCGTCCCCTACCGCGATCACCCCGATCTGGCCGGTTCCGTCCGTGAGCTCGAATGCAGCCGCAACCCATTTGCCGTCGGGCGACCAGTCGAACGAGCTGAAATTGACGGCATTTTTGAGGACGATCGTCCGGGGGGTGAGGTACCCGCTCGACGGCAGTGAGGCGACGCGAACCGCGCCGATGTCCACCGCTTCGTAGACGATCTGCGTGCCGTCCTTCGAGATGGCTGACCACTGCGCGTGCTGCCCCGCGGGGGTGAGCGGGCGGCTCACGTTTGCCGCCACGTCGTGAATCATCAGACGTGCAGGAACGGTCCCCCAATCGACAAAGGTGATCCATCGGCCGTCGGGAGATACGCGGCCGCTGAGATCGACCTCTGGGCCGGTCCACACGGCACGATCACCTTTCACGCTCGCTCGTACGACGGTGCTGCCCAGTCGCGCGCTCGCCAGCGCCGCCTCCTCCTTCCGGTCCGGAAACTCCCGCACGATACGCGCGTAGACCGTCCGCGCCTCCGCGTCACCGAGCTTCTGATATGACTCGGCCATCCGAAGGAGGGCCTGCGCGGCCACCTCGCGGTTCGAGCCGGCTCTGGCCACGATTCGCTTGTAACCGTCGATTGCCGCGCGCAAATCTCCGCTGACGGTGGCCTGCTGGGTGATCCGCTGCAGTTCAACGCTCAGGCTCTGCGCTGACAGGCTGACGGCCAGTACGATGACGAGCGCAACTCGCACAAGTGGCATGACTCTCATATTCGCCTCCTGACGCCACTCTGGCGGACGACTGCGAGCACGCGATGAGCGGACCGTGAGGATCCGATGAAGGGTTCAGCCATCGAACCGGTACCCCAACCCCCGCACGCTCTGCAGATAGCGTGGCTCGGCCGGATGCGGCTCGATTTTCCGCCGCAGGTTGACGATGTGCGCGTCTACGGCGCGGTCGGTCACGTGCGTGTTGGGATCCCAGGCTGCGTCGAGCAGTTGATCGCGCGTGAGAAGCCGGCCGCGGCGGCGGATAAACGTTTCGAGGAGCTTGAACTCCAGCTTCGTGAGGTCAAGGGTCTGGCCGTTGCGGCGCACCTCGGCTCGCGCGAAATCGACCTCCACGTCGCCAAAATGGAAGGTCTCGCCGGAGCCCGGCGCCTGACGACGGAGCACGGCCTTGATGCGGGCGCGCAGCTCCCGTGGGCTGAACGGCTTGGTCACGTAGTCGTCGGCGCCAAGTTCGAGGCCGAGAATCTTCTCAGCTTCCTGGGTTTTTGCCGTGAGGAGGATGATCGGCGTGAGGATGCCACTGCGTCGCAGGTCACGACAGACATCGAACCCGTCCTTCCGCGGCAACATGACGTCGAGCAGAATCAGTTCCCACCCGGGTTCGCGGCCGCGCCGGACCGCTGTCTCTCCGTCTCCAACGACTTCGACCTGGTGCCCCTCCAGCGTCAGGTCGTCGCTCAGCGCCAGTGCGATGTCGGGCTCGTCTTCGACGATCAGGATGCGGGGCATGGTAGGACGATCGTGAATGTGCTGCCGGCGCCTGGTTCACTCGCCACCAGGACGTCGCCGCCGTGCGCGGAGACGATGTGCCGGACCATGGCGAGGCCGATGCCCGTGCCTTTGATGCCCAGCGCCTTCGCGTCGGCGCCGCGCACGAATCGCCCGAAGATCTCCGCACGCTCGTGGCGTGGAACGCCGAGTCCGCGATCGCGCACGCGGATCGCCAGGCGCGACCCGGTTCGTTCGACGTCCACCCATACCGTGCGGCACTCAGGGGAGTACTTCACCGCGTTGTCGAGAAGGTTCCAGACGGCGTGCGTCAGCGCCTCGCGATCGCCGCTAATCGTCGGCGGCGCAGCGCCCAGGCCGTCCACATGCAGCTCCACCTGATACCCGTGGGCGGCGCTGTCCTGCTGGAACTCGTCGACGACCGAACGAATCAGCGCGCAAGCGTCGAGTGGCTCCAGCCGGTACGGCGAGGTGCCCGCCTCCATGCGACCGAAGTCGAGCAGGCTCTCCACCAGCCGGTGCAACCGCTCGGTCTGTCGCGCCAGCGCGCGATAGTAGGTCTCGCGCCGGTCCTCGGCGACCAATCGACCATCGAGCAGGACCTCGGTGAGCTGGCGAAGCGAGGTGAGTGGCGTGCGGAACTCGTGTGACACCGCCGACACGAAATCGGTCTGTCGGCGCGCAACGGCGAGATCACGGACGACGGTGCGCGTGACGATGACGACGCCTCCGGTCGTGACGGTCATCAGGAGGACAAGCCCCCACAGCCACAGTGTCCGTCGCCCGGCGATGCGCGTCAGTTCGCGCTGCGGATCGACGTCGCCGACAACCACATCCCAGGGCAGGCCCGTTTCGTCCGTTGCTCGGCGTGTCTTTGGGTTGCCGGTGTCGCGCGTGGCCTCGCCAAGCTCGACGTGCATGCGTTGCCGATCGAGGGCGGGCTTGATCAAGGTCAGCCACTGCCGCTCGATGAATGCGGGCCCGGCGACAAGGGCGGCCAGGCGATCGCGGGTGCCCTTCCATAAAACGGTGATGCGAGCCCCTGACGTGTTGATCACCCGCCGGCCTGATCCGGACGCACGATCAGCCGCCCCCGCCCGCCAGTCGTTCCAGAGGATCTCGACGGCCGTGGCCAGCGCAAGGCGGTCTCCGGCACCAGCTGCCGCGGGATCCGACCCCGCCCAGCGACGGACATCGGCCACGTGCACTTCGTAGGTGGCGCCGTCGAGATGCCAGCGTCCGTGCATCAATTCCGCGTGCAGCGCGCGCGCCTCGCGCTGAAGGTCGTCGCGTCGCTGCGCTGACTCGAGTAGTTCGCATCGAGCCCAGCGCGCGAGAAGGTCGGCTGGAACGCCGCCGACAGCCGCGCCTGACAGCTGACTGACGTCGGCATACACGTCCAGCGCTTTGCCGTTCTCTCCGGTCTTGCGAAGGGTCCGCGCCAGACGGATGAGCGCCCCGGCGCGAAGGGCGGGATCGGGCGATTGCGCCAAACCGCGATACGCCAAAATCGCTGCCGACAACGCCTGTTGTTGGAACTCGAGGTGCTCGGCTTCGGCGAAGTTCTCTGACTGCGCTTCGACGCCGGCCTCGGTGCGCGGATAGAACGTCAACCGCCCGCTCGGAAACGCCTCCACTCGCTCGGTTCCAAACGTCACGGCCACGACATCTTCATCGCGGTCGGCGACGGAACGGAGCAACTGTGGGTCGCCGAGCGCCTGTTCAGCCAGAGAGACCAGACGTTCGAGATCAGACACCGCCAGGTCGGCTGCCTGATCGCGACGCTCGGCGAGCTGATTGACCGAAAGGGCGCGATCCTGTTCCAGCAGACGCCAGCCCGAAGCGACCAGCGCCAGCGACGGCACGAGCGTCACCAGTAGAAACAGTGCGATGAGACGCCGCGGCGGCTTCAGCCAGTCACGGATGGCCATCGGTCAGGGCGCGATCCTAGCTGGATTCTGTGAGGAATTGGTGAGGGCAACGAGGCCCCTGACGATCAGCGACCTGAGGACGATAGCCGGGATTGACGGGGTTAACGGCGTTTCCGCGGCAAGGACGCGGCCCGGTCTCAACATAACGTCCGTTCTCAGGCCCTGCTCCCCTCAGCGACAGCGAAGATTAGTCCCGTGCCGGCTTTTCCTGGCGCGCCTCGAGTCAACCGTGAAAAGGGCAACGCGCAGAGGTTGTGCGCCTGCCCGATACGAATCGTGTCGGCAACGGTCGCAGATCCTGCACCGTCGCGACGAGGCGAGATCGCAAGTTCTGCAGCGGCCGAATCGTCGACATCAGGTCGTCGGTCTCCTCAAGACCGTCGACGACCACAAGACGGTGCGGAATTGACGCCGCCAGCTTCGGGCCGCTTCCGGCGGTGTCAAGCTACCTCCTGTGTCCCTGCAGCCGCACCCGTACGATCTCGCGCGGCGGAACGGGCCGAAGATTGTGTGCAAACGGTCTTGATCTCTTCGAGACGCCCGCGTATGAATAGGTCGAGCGGCTTTGGTCGGTCGCTTCTCTGCGTCACAGCGACGTAGAAAGGAGCTGCGCTGGCGGCTGAATCGCCTCCACCGCGATCCTCGCTTCGACCCGTTCGCGGCACGGCTCCGGTTTCAGAACCGGGCCGTCGCGTCAAGCATCACGCGCACATCCGCGTGAGTCCGTTTCCGTAGACAACACTCGGCCCGCCAGCCCGACGAAGGGAGCGCAGATGTTCGACTTGGATCCGCGCGATTACGATCGCGACGACGCGCGGCACGATCACGACTTGGATCGGTTCGACCGTGACAACGACCATCGCCCGGACTGGGGCGATCGCCTGGACGACGAACGAGATCGCGACGACGACGGTCGCAATGATCGTGATCGCTACGGCAGAGACCGAGACCGCGACGCGCGGGATCCGCGCGACGTATTCATGCGCGATCTCGATCTGCCGCGCGGACATGAACGCGAGATCGTGCGGGATCGAGACCGCGCGTACACGCTGCGTGGATCGGAGAGTCGCACCCTGTCGACGGTCGGATCGTTTCGGGTGGTGATGGCGCGCGACCTGCGCGACCACAACGATCGGCCGGCCGACGCGCCAAGGCGACCTGAGGCACCTCCGGGAATCCCAGCTCGTTGATGTCGTCCGTATGGACGGCCGGCGTGATGCAGCCGTGGTGCTCACGCGCGAGGGCCGCCGACTGCTCGAATCGCATCGGAGGCATCACACCCGCGGGCGACAGCAGGAGTACTACGCCGGCCTGAGGAAGCCCCGCGAGCTCGAACACGACGCCCATGTCTATCGGGCCTACCTGAAGGTCGCTGAACGGCTCCGGGAGCGCGACGCGCGGATTGAACGCGTGGCGCTCGACTACGAGCTGAAGCGCGACTACCAACGCTGGCTCCACCACCGCGATCGAGAGCGCGACGACTACGACGGCCATCCGGATCGCACCGCCCGTGAGATCGCCGAGTGGGCACACGATCACGACCTGCCGTACTACGACGACCAGGTGCACTTCCCCGATCTGCGCATCGAATACCGCGAGCTTGATGGCCGCGCCGACCACGAAGACGTCGAGGTCACGACGCTGCACTATCGCGGCGAGCACGGGGCCGCCGCCTCGAAATCTGGATTCACGTGCTTCCGGGCGTCGAGCGCGCGGTGTCGAGGCGGCAGCTCGTTCGACCCGGACTTGGCGAGAGACTTCGTATGACCACGGCCGATCGCGTTCAGGCCGTCACCCGCTTCGGCTTTACGCCCCGCCAGGCCCGGTTCCTCGTGACCGTCATGCGCCACGCCGGTGTCTGCCTGCCGCGCCAATATGCGAGATTCGCCGGCATCGTCCAGGGCCAGAAGACTCGCGCGTTTTTCGCCAAGCTGGTGGACCGGGGATACGCGTCCGCCTACACCTGCCGGCACAATCGCGGGCGCCTCTACCACGTGGGCCAGTACGCGCTCTACGCGGCCATCGGTGAGCCCAATAGTCGGTACCGTCGCCCCGTCACCGCGAGTGCCGTCATCGAGCGTCTCACCGTGCTCGACATCCTCATCGCCGGCCACGATCACACGTGGCTCGAGACCAGGGCTGAGAAGCTCGCCTACTTCACGAGCGCACCGCTGTCGGTCGCAGTCGAGAAGCTGCCATACGCGAGCGCGTCGGCCGCAGGGAATCCCGAGTACGCCTTTCCCGATCGGCTCCCGATCGGAGTCGACGGCACTGGCCGGACGGTGTTGCTTTACGTCGCCGGAATGGGCGAGTACGACCGCCTGCCGATCTTCGTGCAGCGCCACCGAGAGCTGCTGCATCGTCTGCCGGCGTGGACCATCCGATTGGTCTTTCCGCGTGTGCTGGAGGGCTTCTACGACGTGTGTCAGCGCATCCTGCACGACGAGCTCGAAAGCCCGCTCCATGCGCGCTCACTCCATGAACTCGGCTGGTACTTCGAGCAGTGCCGCCTGGCCGCCGTTCGCGGTCATCAGCTGCCGACGGAGGATCGCTTTCAACATGCCAGACACGCGTTCGATGGACCGCGGTTCCAGCGCCTCTATCACCAGTGGCGGCGCGGGGGCCGGGAGGTTCTGGAACACGCCTCGTCAACGGTCCTCAGTGACGCGCTGGATGCTGGCGTCGGACGGATCGAATCGGTGGTCCTCCCGCATCGGTACGACCATCTCGCGCCAGTCCTCGATCGCCTCGGGTCATCGACCGAAAGAGCCTAGAAGGGGGCCGAGAAGTCGCACATGGGGGGTGAACAGACCCCCGCACTGCCTCAGCCCCTGTCAACGACGCACGCGCGCATCGCGGTCACTGCAGAATCAGAGTGCAATCCCAAGCTCGGCTCGTCATGAACGCCTGGACAGAGAGAAAGTTACGAGGCGACGACTCAGTAGCTGGGGCGGCGCTCTGTGCCGCCCGACGCGCGCGGTTCCGATCCTCCGTACAGCGGAACCGTGGCGTGAGCGACCCCGGGTCCGGTGCGCCAAACCGTCCCGCACCCCGTTCAGGGGTCGCTCACGCCACGGCAGTCAGGTGTCCGAGAGTCGTGCGCGCGCACAGCGGCGCGATGCGCCGACGTAGCGACTCGGGCGCGTGCACGCGCGCCGTCGAACGACGTGGTCACAGCACGCGCATGGCGCAGTAGTTGGTCGACAACGTGTCCGACAGGTTGACGCCGAAAGGGAGCCGCCATCCCGCGCAAGATCGTCGAGCTGTGCTCGCCACCGACAATGCGCTCCGCCCGAGTTGTGCGCTTCGCCCGCGCCTGCGGCGCGGCTGCGGCATTGACGGCGTCTGCGCGCAGCTCGGAGTACGGCGCTTGCGGATGGCGGCCGTTGCACACAACCTGTCGCGAAGGCGTCAGCAACTGTTGACGACGACAGATGTACTCGCTATTCTGCGGATGTCTTCTCTGGCGTCTTGATGACGCCCCTCCGCCTGACCCGCAGGCGGACAGCGGACCGATCGCCGCACCACCGCGCGATACGGCGCTCCTCAGGAACAACGTGAAGTTGATCGTCGGCGGACACGAAACACCGTGACCGCCGCCGCGCGAGGTGATCGCCTCTCGCGGATGATGCCGGCACACCGCTCGCATCCGTACCGCTGACAGCGTGCCGATTTGAGGTCAGTACGCCTGACAGCCTGCGACATCCCCCGACAAGTTCGTTCGATGTGATTCGAGCTGGGAGAGGCGGGTTATGGACATCACCACAACCGCGACAGAACGCGTGCGCGACGACGAACACGTACCACGCAAGCAGCAGCGGTCCGGTTCAGCGACACTGCCGGTGTTGCTGACCGTCGACGAAGCCGCCGACTTGCTGCGCACCACACGGCGCGCGATCTACGCGATGATCGCGCGTCGTCAACTGCCCGGTGTCGTCAGAATCCGGCGACGAGTACTCGTGCGCGCGGACGACCTGCTACACTGGCTGGACCAGAAGCGCGCGTCATCGCCGAAGGAGTAATGGCGATGAGCGTGACAGTCCGACCGTATCGGCGTGGCGGCTGGGAGGTGGACATCACCGTCCGGCTGCCGAACGGGTCGCGGTGGCGAGAGCGGAGCAAGGCGCCCGTCTCGTCGAAAACCGCGGCCCTGCGATGGGGCGAGGACCGCGAGCGGCACGTGCTGCAACACGGTGTGCCCCAACCCAAGAAGGAGGTGCCCACACTCGAAGAGTTCGCGCCCAGGTTCCTCGACGGTCATGCGCGTGCGAACCGTCAGAAACCGAGCGGCATCGTGTCGAAGGAGTCGATCCTCCATCACCACCTGATTCCGCTGCTCGGTGCGAAGAAGCTGGACGCGATCACAACCGAACATGTGCAGACCCTGAAACGTGTTCTGCACGACCGGGCGCCGAAAACCGTGAACAACGTGCTCACGGTGCTCAACGTGCTGCTCAAGAAGGCGGTGGAGTGGAACGTGATCGACCGAGTTCCCTGCGTGATCCGGCTGCTACGAATTCCGAAACCTTCGGCCGGGTTCTACGACTTCGACGAGTACGAGCGGCTGAGTCAAGCCGCCAAGGCGCTCGATCGAACCACGCATCTCATCGTCCTTCTGGGCGGCGACGCTGGACTCCGCTGCGGTGAGATCATGGCGCTCGAGTGGCGCGATGTCGACCTTCACAAGCGGCAGCTCTGCGTGCAGCGCTCCGACTGGAAGGGTCACGTGACGGTACCAAAGGGCGGGCGGCTTCGGTACGTGCCGCTCACCGTCCGATTGGCGACGGCACTTAGAGAGCACCGGCATTTGCGGTCCGACCGAGTGTTGTGCCTGCCAGACGGATCGCCAATGTCGGCCGACGTGGTAAAGCATCACGTCGAACGCGCGGCACGACGTGCGAACATCGGGCAAAGCGGCGTTCACCGCCTTCGCCACACGTTCTGTTCGCACCTGGCGATGCGTGGGGCGCCGGCGCGCGCGATTCAGGAGCTCGCGGGACATCAGGACCTCAGCACGACGCAGAGGTACATGCACCTGAGTCCAGCAGCGATCGAGGGCGCGATTCGATTGCTCGAACAACCGAATCCAGTGGCAGGGCGTGGAGACATATTGGAGACGGCGGATGCGTGATCCGCTATCTCCAATCTGCTACGTGATGTAGTTGGCGGGCCGTCTGGGACGACTTTCGCAACTGGTTGGGGCTGGGCCTGGAGGCCCGCGAGAGAGCATGAAAATCGTGGGGATTGGGCAGAATGGCGATGCTGGAGCGGCGAGATCGAGATTAGCCCTGGAGCGATCGAGGCCGAGCAACTGTGTGATCCGGAGCGTGCCTGATTGACCGAATAATTGAGCGTTGCTGGTCCTCAGGCGAGAACCCGCGATAGCTCGCGACCCTGACTGATGCGAGAGGCACGCTCTCCGCTCCCCAGGAGAGGCCGATGCCGTACCGAATCGCAGGCATTGACGTGCACAAGAAGATGTTGGCCGTGGTGGTGGCCGACGTCGAGGTCGAAGCTGACTACCACTTTGAACGGCTGAAGGTCGGGACCAGCCCCGGCCAATTGCGCGCGCTCGCCGACTGGCTCGTCGAGCGCGAGGTCGATGAGGTCGTCATGGAATCGACCGCGCAGTATTGGCGTCCGGTCTGGGAAGCGCTGGAGCTGCACTGGCGGCCGAAGCGCCGGACGCGCGAGGGCGCGAGCCCGATCTGCGGGACGCTCCACCTCGCACAAGCGCAGTCGAATCGCGGGGCCGTCGGCCGGAAGAAAGATTTTCCGGATGCGGAACGTCTGGTGAGACGCCTCGTGGCTCAGGAGCTCACCTTGAGCTTTGTGCCCGATGCTGAGCAGCGACTCTGACGGACGGTGATGCGCCGCGCACGTATCAGATCACGCGTAACCGCGCCGCGACGTTTCCTTCATCGAAGCATCTCGCGTCGTGGATGGCGCGTGCCCTGGGAGCGAGGAGAGTGCGGGCACGAACGACAGTCATCGCTGCCCCAAGGGCAACCGGCAGATGCGGCGCCTGCTCAATCAAGCGGCCAACGCCGCCGTCAAGGCCAAAGGCACCATCTTCGCCATCGTGTATCGGCGACTCGTTCCGCGCCTCGGCCATGGCCAAGCCATCGGCGCCATCGCCCACCGGCTCTCTCGCTTGATCTGGAAGATTCTTCACCAAGGAATTCGGTACGAGGAACGCGGGCCGGCCGTCAGCGAAGAGGCGAAGAAGGTGCGAGCGCGCAAGATGATCCGCGAACTGCGATCTCTCGGCTATCGCGTCGAACCTCTCCCGGCTCCATCGAACAGCCCGGCATGATCGGAAATGATTTTCGCGGTGTCGTTCTCTCTTGATGTGCTACCAGCAAGGGAGGACGAATGGGATCGCGACGCGATTGTCACGTGGATTCTGGGGCTGCCCGGTTTCCGCGTCGAGCGGATTGACGGTGAGGAGGCGGAGGCCACGAGTCGCCTCCGCATACGGATCGAGCGGCGCGGGAATATCGCTGGGTCAAGCTGCTGTCGCCGCTGAATGAGGCGCAAGCGCGCGTCCTCTTCGGCCCGTCGGCCGACGGCGAACCGGCACCGAATCGCGGTGACCTGCCGACAGGTCGGCAGATCACCAAACGGCCTGGCTCGATCTGAGGCAGATTCGAGCCCACCGGTGTGGCGTTCCCCTTGCTGCTCGATGCGCGGAGGCTCCTATGAACCCGCGCCCTGTCGATCGCCGAACGTTCGTCCGTCTGGCCGGAGGCGCTATCGCCGCAGGGGGCGTGGGGTGGCTGACCGATGTCGGACCACATGGGTCGCCGCCTTCCGTTTCGGCCGCGGCCGCCCGTGGCACGGTCACCCGCTATCCACTCTTTATTCCGCCGATTGTCTCGCCCGCGGGGCTTACGCTGACCGCGCAGCCGTCAACGATCGACCTAGGCGGCGGCACTTCGAATGCGTGGACCTACAACGGCTCGATGCCGGGGCCGACGATCATGGCGCACAGCGGCGATCTCGCGACGATCCAGCTGGTGAATGGACTCCCGGAAGAAACCATCACGCACTGGCACGGGATGCTGGTCGATGAATTCAACGACGGCCACCCGCGATTCGCTATCGTGCCCGGTGGCACGTACACATATCAGTTTCCGGTGCAGCAACGCGCGGCCCTGAACTGGTATCACCCGCATCCGCACATGCTGACGGGCGAACAGGTGAATCTCGGTCTCGCCGGTGCGTTCGTCGTGCGCGACGACGAGGAAGCGGCGCTCGGATTGCCGACGGGGCCTTACGAAGTTCCACTCGTCGTGCGAGACGCCACGCTGAACAGGAGCGGCAACCTGCAATACAAGCCGACGAGCGGCGGCTTCGACGGCAAGCTTCCATTGGTCAATGGCATTCGCAATCCATTTCTAAGCGTCGACACCACGCTGTACCGCTTCCGCATTCTGAACGGATCCAACGCGCGCATTTATCGATTGACGATCGGCAATGCCTTCCCGATGATGCTGCTCGGAAACGACGGCGGTCTCCTCGAAACGCCCATCATGGTGACGCAGATCGATGTCGCCCCCGCGGAGCGTCTGGACGTCATCGTCGACTTCAGCGGACTGACGGTTGGCGACCGCGTGATGCTGCGCGATCTGCGCGCGGGTTGGGATCTGCTGGAGTTCAGAGTCGCCACCAGCGTGACCACAGCCGGAACCGTTCCGGCGAGCTTGTCCACGATCACCAAGCTGTTGATGGCGGACGTGGCCACGACGCGCGACTTCAGCTTCGACGGCATGAGCAAGATCAACGGTCAGTCCTACGACATGAACCGCATCGACTTCAGCGTGCCATTCGATCAGACGGAATTATGGCGGTTCCACACGAACGGCAACGCGCCGCACCCGGTTCATGTGCACGGGGCGTCGTTCCAGGTCCAGTCGAGACGCGGCGGTCGCGGGATGCTGTTTCCATGGGAAGCGGGATGGAAGGATACCGTGCTCCTCGAAGACGGTGAATCAGTCGAAGTGCTGATTCGGTTCAGCGCGTATCGGGGGCAGTATCTCCTGCACTGCCACAAGCTGGAGCACGAGGACATGGGCATGATGGCGAATTTCGAGGTGATTTGAAGCGGCGACGGATCCTGTCCAGCGGTCTGGAAATCGCCAATTCGCCAATTCACTGATTGCGGTCGGGGACGGCGTGTCAACCGAAGCTCCGGCGGCGAGGCGCACCTTCGCGCCTCGCTTGGCGCTACGGCGGCCATCGAAACCGTCGGCGTGCCCCGACACGGTCAGATTCTAGCTAGAGCTTGCCAAAAAAGCCCCGTTCAACTTGAAAACACGAGATTGGCGGAGAGAGAGGGATTCTTTCCGCCAGATTCAAGAAACCACAATAAACACGGGCTCTTTTCACGTAAGCCTCACAACCCCAACGATTTGGCGTTTTCGGATTCTGTCGTCGGCTTTCGTCCGTTTGCTTCCGTTTTCGGGTTTTGCCAGCGCAATGACACTCGAAATGACACTCGACGAGATTGCCTTCGGGGATCGTTTTCGAGGATCTACCGCGCCGAGTACAATTCGAGATCATCCCCGACCGCGAGCCGCAGGAAATCTCGGAGCGACGTCTGCAGTCTCCCGTTTCGCAGGCTAACGCCGTTGCGGGTCGCTCAGGGCTGTTCCGGATCGCCCCGTCAGGCGTCCATATTGTGCAGCAGTTCTCGCAGTAATGTTCGCCGGAGTCGGTTCGCGGTAGCGCCCGCCAGCTGTGAACGCCGCACTTCATCCAAACATTCCAACGGTCGTCACCGAGGACGTGCGCCGCTTTCTCGGCCTCGTCGCGGGTTCTCATGAAGTCCTTTCGTGCGCGAGACCAGTCTAGCGCCTGAGCGGAGACCACCCGTTCAGCGGTTCGTCGAACGCCTACCGGGTTCGCGGACTGAAGCCGAGAATCCGACCGCGTGCGAAGCGTGGGTGGCCCAATGGGTATAGAGTGGATGAACTGATGGCCACTCGGTCCGGAAGAATCCTGCTCGGCGCCTTGGATCGGATGGTCAACAGCTCTGCCAATTACTGGGTGGTGATGCTGAGCGACCTGGCCGCGGCGCTGGCATTTCTGGCCCTCGGGCTCAAACGATTCTCCGGCCCGTGGGTCGTGGCCGGCGGCGTCGCTATCGTGGGGTTCATGTCCTGTGGATTGCTCGAGTACGTCGTGCATCGGTGGGTCCTGCACGGCCCACCCTCTCTGGCGAGGCGCGGTCACGCGCAACACCACGCAGAGCCCAGAGCGCTCATCAGCACGCCACTCTTCGTCATGATGACCGGGGCGCTGGCCATCTGGGGACTGCTCGGGCTCGTGCTTCCGGCCGGGCTCGCCGCCCTTCTGGTCTTCGGGCTGTATGCCGGCTACAACTATTTCGCCCTCGTGCACCACTGGCAACACCATCGCGGCAACGCTCGCGGGCGTCGCCTACTTGAGACGTCTCGAGCGACTCCATCACCTCCATCACCATCGACAGGTCGTGAACTTCGGTATCAGCACCACGATCTGGGACCGCCTGTTCGGCACGTTCCAGCCGACGCATGAGCCAGCGACGAACTACGTCTTCTGGAGCACGATCAGATCGTACTGGATGAAGTTGACCTGCAAGCCGAGCGCGACGAGCTGAGAATAGAACGCCATCTTCAGCCACTCGTGGCGTTCGGCGGCGCTCACGCGCGAGAAGGGTGCGGTCTTGAGGATTTGCCAGACGGTCATCTGGGCGCCGGCCCGAGTGTGCTCATTGATGCGGCGCACGGATCGGGTGCGGAAATGCCTCTCCCACGCGGTACGGTTCGACGATTGGGTGCCGACCCGTCGCAGGTCCTCAGCGCGTCGCGTCAGGAACGCGGCACGATCGGCGAAGGCGATGTCGGCCAGAACCACCAGGCCTCCCGGCTTCAGGACCTGCGCCGCGCGCTCGTAGAAGCGCGGCCGGTCGAAGTAGAACGCGCACTCGATCGCCAGAACTCGGTCCACCGATGATCCCTCGACACCGGAAAGACGCTCGGCCTCTCCCAGGCGGAACGACAGCTTGTGTGCCAAGTTTTCGCGTATCGCCCGCTCGTTGGCGTAGCGAACCTGTCGTTCGGAGATGTTGAAGCCAATCAGGCGCCTGAACCCGCACGCATTCGACAGGAGGAAGTCCTGTTCTCCGCTCCCGAAGCCGACGTCGATGAGGACGTCGTCTTTGCCGATCTCGGCCGCCTGAAACACCTCGAGGCAGAGCCGCTGCTGGCGCGCGTCGAAGGTCTCCGTGCCCGAGACCGTGTACCCGTAGTTCAAGAACTTGCGGTCCTTCTGGAGCAATTCCAAGGAGGCCTGGAACAGGTCGTACTGTCGCGCGACGGTCCGCGTGAGAGAGGAGGCGACGTCAGTCATGGGAGATTCAACACGGTCGGCACTCCGCTTATCTCGGCTTCGTCGCAGCCGACCGGTGGTCTGTGTGTACGGTCTTGTGAGCCGCCGCCCGTCGTCGCTCCAGAACCTCTAATACCGTCTGCACGGCCTCATTCTCCTTGTTTCGGAGGTCGCGCTGAATGCCGGGCGTGAGATACCAGGCTTTCAACGCCGTGTGCATGTCGTTCTCTTGGGCCTGAAGTTCTGAGGTGGTTTTCTTCTTGAAGGCCATCAACGTGATCCCTGCTTCGCTGTGCACCCGCGCCGTCCAGAGTGAGACACGTGCTCTCCAGCTGTGATTGAACGTCTCAGTACATGCCTGCGCCCATGCCGCCGCCCGGCATCGCCGCGTCCCGGTTCTTTTCCGGAATCTGCGTGATGACCGCTTCGGTCGTGAGCAGCAACGACGCGATCGATGCCGCGTTCTGCAGTGCCGAGCGGACCACCTTGGTCGGATCGATCACCCCCGCCTGCACAAGGTTCTCGTACGTCTCGGTCTGCGCGTTGAAGCCCTCCTGGTCTTTCATGTCTTGCACCTTCTGAACGACGATCGAACCCTCGTGGCCGGCGTTGGTCGCGATCCAGCGCATCGGCTCCTCGATCGCTCTGATGATGATGTTGACGCCGAGTTGCTCTTCGCCTCCGAGCTTCAGCTTCTGGAGCACCTTGGACGCCCGCAGCAGTGCCACACCGCCGCCCGACACGATGCCTTCTTCGACGGCGGCCTTTGTCGCGTGCATCGCATCCTCGACGCGCGCCTTTTTTTCCTTCATCTCGGTCTCGGTCGCCGCCCCGACCTTGATGATCGCCACGCCGCCCACCAGCTTGGCGAGTCGCTCCTGCAGTTTCTCACGGTCGTAGTCGGACGTCGTGTCCTCGACCTGCGCGCGCAGTTGTTTGACACGACCTTCGATCGCCGCTGAATTCCCAGCCCCCTCGATGATTGTCGTATTGTCCTTGTCGATGGTGACCTTCTTCGCCTGGCCGAGGTCGTCCATCTTGATGGATTCGAGCTTGATCCCGAGGTCCTCTGTCACGGCCCGGCCATTGGTCAGAATGGCGACGTCTTCGAGCATCGCTTTCCGACGATCACCGTAGCCGGGTGCCTTCACCGCGGCCACGTGAAGCGTGCCCCGCAGCTTGTTGACCACGATCGTCGCCAGCGCCTCGCCTTCGATGTCCTCCGCGATGATCAGCAGCGGACGGCTCGCGCGGGCGACGAGTTCCAGCACCGGCAGGAGGTCGTTCATCGAACTGATCTTCTTCTCGTGGATGAGAATCACCGGATTCTCGAGGACCACTTCCATGCGCTCGGGGTCCGTCACGAAATACGCCGAGAGGTAGCCCCGATCGAACTGCATCCCCTCGACGACCTCGAGTGAGGTCTCGAGCGTTTTCGCCTCCTCGACGGTGATGACGCCATCCTTGCCGACCTTCTCCATCGCGTCGGCGATGATCCGGCCGATGGTCTCATCGTGGTTCGCCGAGATCGTGCCGACCTGGGCGATCATCGGGCCGGTCACGGGCTTCGATTGCGCCTTCAGGGACGCCACGATCGCGTCGACGGCTTTTTCAATGCCGCGCTTGATCGCCATCGGGTTCGCGCCAGCGGTGACGTTCTTCGCACCTTCGCGATAGATCGCTTGAGCCAAGACCGTCGCCGTGGTGGTGCCGTCACCGGCGACGTCCGACGTCTTGCTGGCCACCTCGCGCACCATCTGCGCGCCCATATTTTCGAGTGGGTCCTTCAACTCGATTTCCTTGGCCACTGTGACGCCGTCCTTCGTGATCGTGGGCGACCCGAATTTCTTGTCGAGGATGACGTTGCGCCCCTTGGGACCAAGGGTGACCTTGACCGCGTCGGCCAACTGATTGATGCCGCGCAGGATGGCCTGGCGCGCCTGGTCACCGTACACAATCTGCTTTGCCATGACGTTCGTCTCCCATACTGTTCAGCCGCCAACGCGGTTACTTCTTTTTCTTGGCCTTGCCTGTGATGGCGGCGCGCTTCTTCGTAGTCTGGCCTTTGATGACGGCCAGCACGTCATCCTCTTTCATGATGAAGTACTCCTCGCCAGCCAGCCTGATCTCCTGGCCCGCATACTTGCCAAACAGGATCCGGTCGCCCACTATGACATCGAGGGGGACGCGCTTGCCGTCGTCGTTCACCTTGCCCTTGCCGACTGCGAGGACCGTGCCCTGTTGCGGCTTCTCTTTGGCCGTGTCCGGAATGATGATCCCGCCGATTTTCTGCTCGCCCTCTTCAAGGCGCCGAACAATGAGCCGATCGTGTAGCGGTTTGATGTCCATGGATTTCGACTCCAAAGCTACGGCGTGAATGGGTGGATCAGGCTCGGACGTGTCAGGAAGTCACAGCCGGGGGTCACTTTTGCGCTCGTTCAAACACAACGGTGTGGGCCTGCAGGTTCGGCGTGGCTGTCCTGCTGGCCAATGTCCACGATCGCGAATGAGGCTGTGAGGTGTCGTTGGGGCCGTGGTTCGCCCACCACGCGTGATCGACGCGAGCCGAGTCAGGCAGCGTGAAGCCGAGGAGGTCTTCGATTTGAGCGAACGTCAGGACCACCGTGTTCGCGTATCGATTCTCCAAGTACTCATAGAGCCCCTTATATTTGCCCGGCATTACTGGTCCTTCCGGTCGAATCGGTGGCCCACCGCTCACACACCCCTCTCATCAGGCAGACACGGCGGGTTCCACGGCACTCCGTCGGCACTAAAGGCGGTCCAGCATCTCGCACAATACCTCGGCCGCTTCCTCCGCCCGTCTCGGTTCTCGGAAGCGAATCAAGTTGGTGCGGTCCACACGCGGTCCATAACGTCCACCGCTCGGCTCGATTCATCTGGCCAGCCCGGTTGAGCACTGCTTCGAGCGTCATGGTGCTGATCCGCTCTTTCTCGCCGTGTTTCGCGCCTGTTCTCCATGCACCCTTACGGGACGGCCAGGAGCGGCTTCTTGACGACGTCGTCGAACGCGTCAGGTTCGACATCGCCGACGATTCGCGCGACCTTCCCTCTCTGGCAATACGTCCGCAGGATCGTGTTCATGTCGACATCCGCCACGCGGCACCAAAACTTCAGGTTTGAGTTCGAGACGGTCAAGAACGCCCGCGCAGACGCTCCCGCCCGCACGGACTCTCCTCCCGCCCGTGTCGGCTTCTCCAAGTCCCGGACGGCCGACACGATCACGGCCGCCCCCAGACGTCGATAGCCACGCTCCTGCGGCGGTTCTCGGTGACTTCGCTCGCCCACCGCGCGCACGTCACGTCGCATCGTCACCATGTCAGGACGTCACCGCATCGACGATCGCCCGTGGCGCGCGCCCTCGTGAAACCGTGGCGTCGGCCCAGTTCGCGCAAGGGAAAGTGTCGAGCGGCTCTTCGAGAATGTCGACGGGCGATGGATATGTGAGTGGCATGCGCGGCATCTGCGCTCCGATAACGCGGCCAAAGTTGGACCGGTCGGCGCGCACCCGCTATGGAGGGGCACTACTCGAACGCTGGCTGGCTCAGTTCTGGAATGAGGTTCGAGTATAGACCCTTTACGGGTTCTTCGCCGACTTGAGTACAATGATCTAAAATACTCGTGACGTTCACGTTACGGTCAGACCGCCTCCAGCCTGGTGTGGCCAATCCGTCACGAAGCCAGACTGGACAGCTCCCGCGGTTTAGTCGCGTGACCGGACAATCCGGGCGAGGCGTGCCGCGTTGATGACCCTCCCGAGCTTCGCGTAGTACCGGAGGAACACGTCCTGTTTCCGGCGGGTCGAGGCGCACGCTGCCCTCTACTTGGTGTCGGCTCTCTCGCGAAGGACCCAGCTAATCAATTACATGTCGTCAGTCGGAGTCTTGGCAAAGAGTGGGAGGTTCACCGTTGGCCGTAGCGTTCGAGGTGCCGCTGCTGCACGCCTCGTTCGTATTCGTTCTGTCGGTTGCGTACCTGATCTGCTCGCCGCACCTGCACGGGGGCCAGTCGATTCCGCGAGGCATTCTCATTGCCGCCGTGCTCCATGCGGGCGCGGTGCTACTCAGCGTCGCCTTCGCTCACGACCTGCGCGCCGGCGCCATGTGGGGCGCAGCAGGAGTCGCAACGGCCGTGCCTTTCGTGGCCTTGGTTCGCAGCTTCACACTTGCCGGACGCCTGGTGATTGCCGGTCATCTGCAGCTGTGCGCGATCGGCATGGCGTGGACCATCGCCTATATCGTCGCGCTCCAGGTCAGCCTGCCGACCCGCGTGCTGATGCTGGCGGGGCTCCTGCTGATGCTTGCGACCCTGCCGATCGGGCAGATTCTCGAACAACTTGAAGTTGTGTGCCGCCTGACGTGGCGCTGCCCGCGGCGACCGCTGCCGGTCGCTCCGCGCGTGCGCTACCCGAAGGTGTCGCTGCATGTGGCCATCTGCTCCGAACCGCCGGACGTCGTGGTCGAGACGCTGGAGGCGCTCTCGCGCCTCGACTATCCCAACTTCGAGGTGCTCGTCATCGACAACAACACGAAGGAGCGGCGCCTCTGGAAACCGGTGCAGCGGTGGTGCCTCCGCGACGCGCGGTTTCGTTTCTTTCACCTGGAGAGCTGTCCCGGGGCGAAGGCGGGGGCGCTCAATTTCGCGTTGCGCCAGACGGCCCCTGATGCGACATTGATCAGTCTGGTCGACAGCGATTACCAGGCCAGGCCCGACTTCCTCGCAGCCCTCGTCGGCTTCTTCGACGATCCGCAGATCGGCTTCGTGCAAACCCCGCACGACTACCGCGGCTGGCAACACAGCCTGTACCAGCGCATGTGCTACTGGGAGTACCGCGTCTTCTTCTCGACGATGATGGTGAGCTGGAACGAGCGGAACGCGGCGATCACCGTCGGAACAATGTGCGTCATCCGCCGAGAGGCGCTGCGGCGCGCGGGCGGATGGTCCGAATGGTGCCTGACCGAGGATTCCGAGCTCGCGCCCCGCATTCACGCCCTCGGCTACTCCTCGGTCTTCGTGCAGGAGACTTTCGGGCGCGGATTGATCCCGGAGACGTTCTGCGGGTATGCGCAGCAGCGCCGCCGCTGGACCTATGGGCCGACTCAGGAGCTGAAGCGGCATTTGCCGATGTTCCTGCCCTGCCGTGTGGCAGCGCCGAGCGCGCTCTTGTTCGCGCAGAAGGTGCACCACCTCCGTCACGATTTGGGTCCGCTGCTGCAGGGCGTCGGGTTCCTGTTGATGCCGCTCGGCCTCGCCGTGATCGGCTCGATGCTGCTGCACGGCGAGCAGCCCGCACTGCCGGGCGTGGTGTGGGCCGCCGCCATCATGAACGGAGTCGCCAGCCAGGTACTCGCCTGGTGCGTCCAGTGGCGGGCGATGCGCTGCTCGTTTGTCGATGTGCTCGGCGCCAGCTTTGCGAGCCACGCGCTGGCGTACTCGACCGCGTCTGCATCAGTGCGCGCGCTCGTCGGGCTCCCGATGACGTGGCAGCGAACCAACAGGTTCAATCCGCCGCTCGAAGGGGTGCGCCGGGCGATCCGCAGTGCGCGGGTCGAGCTGATGCTCGCCCTGGCGCTAATTGCCGCCGGCGCCGCCGGGCTGGTCCAGCAGCCGCGCGGGCTGCTGCTCCTGTTGTTCCTCGGGCTCAGCCTGCACGGCGTTGGTTACCTGGCCGCACCGATCCTCGCACTGATCGGCGAGTGGGATCTGGCGCGCGGCGCCGATCGTGAAGCCGCGGCGGACCTGCCGTTCGAACAGAAGAACAAATCGGCCTTCACCGATTTGTGTCCATGGGTTGAAGGCTCAGAAAGCGCGCCAAGTCTCGAGACGATCGGATCGGATGCGCCGTGGCCCACTTCAGTTTGAGGAGCAGCATCGCGTCATCGCGCATGCCACAGTCTGACATCGCTGTACTCAAATCGACGAAGAGCCCCTTTACGGCAACTTCAGATCCGAAAAATCACCCGCAGGTTATCGAGGTGCTCCTGACTGAACTCGGCCAGCTCGGCCTAGGCTTGCTTGGCGCGCCGCGCAGGCGCACGCGCCTCCGCCATCGAGGCGAGGTCGCGACCGGTTGGCGCTGCCTGGGCTGCGGTCGCCATGGGAGCTTACGTGGTAACGGGGTCTTCGCCGCCCTGGGGAAGAATCTTTTCGATCTCGGTGTGCGGGCGGGGAATGACGTGTACTGACACGAGCTCGCCGACGCG
>Ga0137369_10000501_pt1 | contig 35279 bp, 35 predicted proteins | sample SagtaG_12_FD_104918 | JGI IMG/M metagenome (GOLD analysis project Ga0137369, IMG submission 104918) | Vadose zone soil microbial communities from Sagehorn Ranch, Mendocino, California, USA - Sage1_L_113_16 metaG | ecosystem: Environmental > Terrestrial > Soil > Vadose zone | place: USA... | reverse complement strand
TGACGCGGATCGGCACGTTCAGCTCGGCGGCGATGACGTGCGCCAGCGAGGTCTTCCCCACGCCCGGGGGTCCGTAGAGCGCGACGTGCTCGAGCGTCTCCGACCGGCGCCGCGCCGCCTCGATGAGGATGCGCAGCTGATCCTTGACCTTGCGCTGATCGATGTACTCGTCATCGGTGAGGCGCCGCGGCCGCAGCGTCTGCTCGAGCGAGCGGTCGTCCTCGCGCGCCTGCGCCGTGACCGTGCGCGCCTCGGTCACTGGAGCTTCGCCCGCGCCGCTCGCACGAGACCCGTGATCCGCTCCGCCGCGTCGGCCGCCGGGACGTTCTCGACCTCGGTCCGCTCCCGCGGCTTCACCTCGACCGTGCCCGCCTTCATGCCGCGTGCGCTCACGGTCACGCGGAACGGGATGCCGATGAGGTCCGCGTCCGCGAACTTCACCCCCGCCGACTCGTCGCGGTCGTCGTAGAGCACCTCGACGCCCTGCGCTTCGAGGTCGGCCACGACGCGCTCCGCGGCCGCGACGACGACGGCGTCCTTCATGGGCAGCGCCACCACGTGCGCCTCGAACGGCGCGACGCTGATCGGCCACACGATCCCGCGGTCGTCGTGGTGCGTCTCGATGACGGTCTGGACGGCCCGGCTGATGCCGATCCCGTAGCTGCCGAACATCAGGGGCTTGCGGGTGCCGTCCTCGGCGAGGTAGGTCCCGCCCATCTTGTCGGCGTAGTAGGGCCCGAACTTGAAGATGTTCCCGACCTCGACGCCGCGGACGATCCGCAGCGTCCCGTCGCACTTCGGGCATGCGTCCCCGTCCCGGACGTCGTGCACGTCGGCGCGCTCGCCCTGGAAGTCGCGCCCGGGGACGACGCGGTCGAGGTGCGCGTCCTTGGCGTTCGCGCCGGCGACGTAGGGCCGGTCCTCGACCGAGGTGTCCAGGATGACGCGTGCCTTCAGGCCGACCGGGCCGACGAACCCCGCGACGCCGCCGGCCGCGGCGAAGTCGCCCTCGCCGGCGAACTTCACCTCGTTCACGCCGAGGAGCTTGCGTAGCTTCGCCTCGTTCGCCTCGCGGTCACCCGGCAGGACGACCGCGACGACGCCGTCGCCGGCCCGCAGCAGCATCGTCTTCAGGAACGCCCCCGCCGGCCTGCCGAGCGTGGCCTCGAGGCGCTCGATCGTGGTGACGCCTGGCGTGGCGATGCGCGTCGGCGCGCCGTCCGCGGCGACCGCGGCCCCGGGCACGACCCGGCGCGTCGCCTTCTCCATGTTCGCGCGGTAGTCGCAGGCGCTGCAGAGGACGATGCGGTCCTCCCCCACCTCGCTGAGCACCTGGAACTCGTGCGCGACGTCGCCGCCCATGTTCCCGGTGTCCGACTCGACGCTGACCGCGTCGAGGCCCATGCGCTCGAAGGACCGCGCGTACGCGCCGTGCTCGGCCCAGTACGAGCGGTCGAGGCCGTCCCAGTCCTTGTCGATCGAGTACGCGTCCTTCATCACGAACTCGCGCACGCGCAGCAGACCCGCGCGCGGACGCGCCTCGTCGCGTCCCTTCTCCTGGAAGTGGTACACGATCGCGGGCAGCTGGCGGTACGACTGGATCTCGTTCCGCGCGTGGTGCATCACGAGCTCCTCGTGCGTGTAGGCGATCATGTACTCGTGCCCGCCGTGGTCACGCGTGCGGAACGCGACGGGCTCGAGGCTGTCCCAGCGACCCGTCTCCTTCCAGTACTCGGCGGGCGTGATCACCGGGAGGCGGAGCTCCTGCCCGCCGATGCGGTCCTGCTCCTCGCGGAGGATCTGCTCCACCTTCCGCGCCACGCGGAAGCCGAGCGGGAGCCACGTGTAGAGCCCGGCGGCGAGCGGACGCGCGATCGCCGCACGCAGCATGAGCCGATGGCCCGGCGTCTGGGCATCCGTTGGCGCTTCGCGGAGCGTGCGACCGAACAGGGGTGTCTGTCTCATGTGGGACCCCCGAGGATCATATGTTGGCCGCGCGTTGAAGGCCGACGCGGACGGCGTCGGCTAGCGCGGGATCCGGTGCAGCGACCCTCGGGATGCGGACATCGACCTTGAGTCTACCTAGAGCGCGCTGGCGAGCGCGTCCCACACCTTGCGCTGGATGTCGGGCTGCGTCACGACGCCCGGCTCGGCGCGGCGCGCGACGACGTCGTTCTGCTGCATGTAGAGGAAGGACAGCGACTGCACCATCTGCAGCGCCTCGCCCCGCGCCTCGAGGTCCTTCCATCGCAGGATCTCGGAGCGACCCCGTGTGAGCCGCTGGTGGATGCGGTCGAGGCGGATGTACTCGTCGCTCTCGGGCCAGCGCTGCTTCGCGATGTCGATGCCCATCAGGAACGCGACGTCCACGAGCTCGGCCTCGCGGAAGTCGTTGCCGCGGAACTCGTTCACGCTGCGCGGCGGATCGATGTCGGCCGCGGTCGGTCCCCACGGGCGCGCGTAGAAGCGCACGTGACCGACACGGCCACTGAAGTGGCACTCGATGAACTCGGCGGTGACGGCGTTCCATCCCTGGAGGTCCGCGTCGTCGAACGTGCATCGCTCGAAGCGCGACGGGCCCGGATCGATCGAGCGCAGGTCCGCACCGTCGAAGCGGCACTCGCGGAACACGTTCCGCTGCCGCGCCTTGAAGAGCGGCTGCAGGCGCCGGTCGAGCGTCGCCGTGCGGAAATCGCAGCGCACGAACGTGCATCCGCTCGGCGCGACGCGCTCGAACGTCGCCTTCGCGAAGTCGACGTCGCCGATCGTCGCTCGCTGTAGGAGGACGAGCCCGGGAAGCGTGGTCATCTCGGCGATGCTCATGGCGGCACGGATCGTAACGCGAAAACGGAGACAGATGGTGTCCCTTCGGCCCGAAATGTGCCGCGTCTGACACCAAGAACGGCTTCGGAAGGATCCTCCCTACGTCCGCGTCCCGGCGGGGACCGACCTCCCAGGCGTGAGCTGACCCTCATGGCTGAGCTTCGGCGCCTTGTCGGAGTACGGCTCGAGCCCGTTCTCGACGAGGATCTTGTCCACCTCGGCCATGAGCGCGTCCAGGAGCTCGGACTCCGGGTACACACCGACGACCTTGCCCTTGCGGAAGAGGGCGCCCTTGCCGACCCCGCCCGCGATGCCGACGTCCGCGTCCTTGGCCTCCCCCGGCCCGTTCACCTCGCAGCCCATGACGGCCACCTTCATCGGGTGCGGCAGCGCCCGGAGGCGCTCCTCGGCCACCTTGGCGAGCGGGATGAGGTCGATGTCGGCCCGCCCGCAGGACGGGCAGGCGACCAGCGTCAGCCCCTGATCGCGCAGGCCGAGCGACTTCAGGATGTCGAAGCCCGCCGTGACCTCCATGACCGGGTCCTCGGAGAGCGACACCCGGATGGTGTCGCCGATGCCCTCGTACAGGAGGACGCTCATCCCGGCGGTCGAGCGGATCGAGCCCGAGACGAGCGTGCCCGCCTCGGTCACGCCGAGGTGGAGCGGGTACGGGACGAGCTTGGCAAGGCGCCGGTAGGCGGCGATCATCGTCGGCACGTCGAACGCCTTGACGCTCACGACGATGTCGCCGAAGTCGAGGCTCTCGAGGATCCCGATCTCGCTCATGGCGAGGTCGACCATCCGCTGCGCCTCGTCGCGCGTGTCGTCGGGCTTGCGGTCGCCGATCGACCCGTGGTTCACGCCGATCCGGATCGGGGTCTTGCGGGCCCTTGCCTTCTTGACGACCTCGCGCACGCCGTCCTTGTTGTGGATGTTCCCGGGGTTCAGGCGGAGCTTGTGGACCCCGGCGTCGAGCGCGGCCATCGCGAGGCGCCAGTCGAAGTGGATGTCCGCGACGACCGGCAGGATGCTGCGGCGGACGAGCTCGGGGAGCGCGTCGGCAGCGCGCTTGTCCGGCACCGCGACGCGGGCGATCTCGCAGCCGACCTCCTGGAGGCGTGCGATCTGCGCGCACGTGGCGTCGACGTCGTGCGTGAGCGTCGTGCACATGGATTGGACGCGCACCGGCGCGTCCCCGCCGATCGACGTGCCACCGACGTAGACGCGCTTGCTCGCTCGTCGCGGCCGCGGTCCGGCGCGCTCGGACGGTGGCGTGAGATCGACCTTCAGCGGGGCATCCACGGCATCAAGGGTAACCGGCTCACACGTGCGACGGCCCGCTACCGGGTCTAGGCCGATGCCCCCGTGTACGCGCGCAGGCCGATGCGCCAGAAGCCGCGCGACACGAGGAACGACACCACCGTCGCGACGAGGACGAGCCCGAGCGTCTGCAGGTCGACCAGCCCGACGATCGCCTTCGCCGGGACCGTGACCGCGATCCCCACCGGTACGACCGTCGACATCGTCAGCCGCATCCAGCCCGGGTAGATGTCGATCGGGAAACGGCCGGCGTCGATGAACGCCCAGAAGATCGCGAGCAGGTTGTCGACGCGGACGAACCAGAACGCGAGCGTGCTGAGGACGAGCAGGAGCGCGTAGATCAGCACGAAGCCGCACGCCAGCGTCACCGCGAAGGCGACGGCCGACTGGAGCGTGACGACAGAGCTCAGCCGGATGAGCCCGACGGCCGTGATGGCGAAGCCCAAGAGCACCTGCAGCGTCTGCACCGTCTGGAAATAGCGGAAGCTCACCATGAACTGGCTGCTCACGGGCTTGAGGAGCGTGAAGTCGAGCGTCCCGTCCCGGACCTGCTCCATGAAGCGCTGGAAGCTCGGCTGCAGGACGAGCTCTTCGAAACCCTGGACGACGTAGTACACCCCGAGCAGCACGACCATCTGCTCGAGCGTCCAGCCGTTCATCACCTGCGTGTACGAGAACAGGATGAGCACCGCCGCGACGCTCGTGCCGGCGACCATGAGCATCTGCATGATCTCGAGGGCGATGTTCACGCGGTATTCCAGCGCGAACTGCAGCTCGGTCCGGGCGAACAGGCGGAGCAGCCGCAGGTAACGCACGATCAGGCCCCGACCGCCGAGTACTGGCGCAGCCCCGCCGCCCATACGGTCCGGTAGAGCGCGATCGCGATGGCCAGCCACACGACCTGGCCGCCGACGAGCGCGAGCGCGGTCGGGAGATCGTGGCCACCGCGCAGGATGTCGGCGGGCACGCCGAGCACGTAGCCGAACGGGAGCGCGTAGGCGATCGCGAGGAGCGGACCCGGCAGCAGCGACAGCGGCGCGATCTGTCCCGAGAAGATGAACCCGATGCGCTGATGGAGCGTCACGACGCTGTGCACGCGCGTCGTCCAGAACGCGGCGCTCGCCACCACCCAGCCGGACATGAAGTTCAGTGCCGCGCCGAGCAGCACGCTCGGGATGCCGATCGCCAGATGCCACGGCTCCGTCTGGAAGCGCGCGTCGAACGTGATCGCGATGAGGATGGCCACCGGGATCACCGCGACCGACGTCATGAGCTTCCAGATGATGTTGTTGACGATCGCGTAGTTCAGGTAGTGGAGCGGCCGCAGCAGCTTCGGCGACAGCGTGCCGCGACGGATCTCCCACTCGAACTCGAAGAAGTCCCACGACGTCGCGAAGTGCGTGACGAAGATGGTGATCACGAAGTATCCGACGAAGTCCGCCCGCGAGAACGTGCCGACGCGGCCGCCCTGCGACTCCGCGACCGCGAGCCATGCGGCGAGGAAGATGATCGGACGGATGAAGGAGAAGAGCGCGTACAGGAAGGTCGCGACGCGGTACTGCGACATCACCTGGAACTGCTGGAGGAAGAGCGCGCGGTAGACGCCGATCACGTCGCCATCGCCTCCGGCAGCTTCTCGCCGGCGAAGACGCGGTCGATGACCTCCTCGATCGGCGGGTCCTCCACCGAGATGTCCGTGAGCGAGCCCTCGAGGTCGCGCACGATGCGCGCCGTCCGCTCGGCGACGACCTCCCGCGGGACGCGCAGCGTCACCTGCGCTTCGTCACGAGACACGACCGTGCCGAGCTCGTCGAGCACCGCGCTCCCCGCGCCGTCACGCAGCGCGACCGTGATGACCTTGTACGGCGCCATCTGGAGCGCGAGCTGGCCGAGGTCGCCGTCGTAGAGGAGGCGGCCGTGGTGGATGACGATGACGCGCTTGCAGAGCGCCACGACGTCGGCCATGTAGTGGCTCGTGAGGAGGATCGTCGTGCCCGAGCGGCGGTTGTGCTCCGCGACGAAGCGGCGGATCCGCGACTGCATCGACACGTCGAGCCCGAGCGTCGGCTCGTCGAGGAACGCGATCCGCGGCGCGTGGACGAGGCCGGCCGCGAACTCGACCTTCATGCGCTCGCCGAGGCTGAGGTTGCGCACCGGCTTGTGCAGGAGCGGTCCCAGGTCGAGGAGCTCGGTCAGTTCCGCGAGCGTGGAGCGGTACCGCTCCTCGGGGATCCGGTAGATCTCCTGGAGCACACGGAAGGAATCGGCCGCCGCGATGTCCCAGACGAGCTGCGTGCGGTTCCCCATCAGGAGCGTGATCGAGCGCAGGAAGTCGCCGTTGCGCCGCCACGGGACGTGGCCGACGACGCGCGCTTCGCCTGCGGTCGGGTAGAGGAGGCCGGACAGCATCTTCAGCGTCGTCGTCTTCCCCGCCCCGTTCGGGCCGAGGAAGCCGACCACCTCGCCGGCCTCGATCCGGAACGTTGCGTCCGTGACCGCCGGGACGTCGCGGAACGTCCGCTTGAAGACGGAGCGGACCGTCGCGCCGAGTCCCTCCTGGCGCTCGTGCACGCGGTACACCTTCGTGAGCCCGCGGGCTTCGATGACGGCGTCGGTCATGAGCGGTAGAGCCTAGGGGAGCGCGGTCGCCCTTTCTGCGTCCTGGGACGCGATCGGCCTACCCCCCGATCACGCGGCGGATGTCGGACACGGTCACGAGGATCATGAGCCCGACGAGGAGCAGTAGGCCGACCGCATGGATCGCGGCCTCGACCTGCGGCGACAGGCGCTTGTGGAAGATCCCGCCGACGAGCACGAAGAACAGCCGTCCGCCGTCCAATCCCGGGAACGGGATGATGTTCAGTACGGCCAGGTTGATCGACAGCACCCCGATCAGTCGCAGGATCGCCGCGAAGCCGAACCGGCTCACCTCACCCGTCACACGGAGGATCTCGATCGGGCCGCCGATCTGTGGCGCCCCGTCCGCAGGGGCGTCGGTCGCCCCCAGCAGCTGCCCGGGCAGCGCCGCGATCTGCTGGAGGATGTCGCCGGTGAGCGTCCACGCGTTCGCGAGCGCCTGCGGCAGCCCGCCGCGCATCGGGGCCGTCGCGTCGATGAGGACGATCCCGAGCGGTCCCTCCCCCTCGGGCGGCCGGCGCCTTGCCTCGATCTGGATCGGCGGCAGCTGCTGGCCGTCGCGCTGCAGGACGATCGTGAGGATCTGACCGCGATGCGCGCGGGTGTAGCGGACCAGCTCCTGCGAGTCCGCGATCCGCTGCCCGTCGACCTCGCGGACCAGGTCCTCGGCCCTGATACCGGCCTCCTCAGCGGGAGACCCCGGTTTGACCTCCACGACACGCACCTCGCCGGTCGGCACCGGTCCGCCGAACGCGAAGGAACCGGTCAGCACGACGAGGGCGAGGGCCACGTTCATGAACACCCCGGCGGCGAGGACGACCGCCTGAGCCCACCAGGGCTTCGACGTGAAGGATCCCGGCTCACCTTCGCCGGTCTGCCGGATGGCGAAGTCCTCCTGCCCCAGGATGCGCACGAATCCCCCTACCGGGAGCGCGTTCACGCTGTACTCGATGCCGCCCTTGCGGACCGCGAGCAACCGCGGCGGGAACCCGAACGCGAACTCGAGCACCTTCATGCCCAGCAGCCGCGCCGTGATGTAATGGCCGAACTCGTGGACCGCGATGATCACCGTCAAGGTCACGAGGAACAGCAGGAGCGTCCTGACGTCGCTGAAGAGGTTCACCACCCGCTAGCCCGTCGCCACGGCCGCGTCGCTGAGCGCGAGGCGGACGGCGCGATCGATGGTGTGGATCTCCGGTAGCGATGGTGGATCCCCGCCAGCCGGGCCTCCGACGAGCTCGGCACCGCGGCGGAGCACATCGGCGATCCCGTTGAACGGGAGGTCGCCCGCGAGGAAGCGCTCGACCGCGATCTCATCCGCCGCCGAGAGCCCGATGAGCGCGCGCCGATCGCGCCCGCGTGCCGTCGCGAGGACGACGTCCAGGCACGGGTAGCGCTCGGGGTCCGGCGCGCCACGGAAGCGCAGGTCGAGCGCTCGGGATAGGTCGAGACGTCGCGCCGGACCGGACGCGTGATCCCAGAGGAGCGCGTACTGGATGGGCAGGCGCATGTCAGGCTCCGCGAGCTGCGCGATGACGCTGCCGTCGACCAGCTCCACGAGCGCGTGGACGACGCTCTCGGGATGGATCACGACGTCGATCCGGTCGTACGGCAGGCCGTAGAGCCAGTGCGTCTCGATGACCTCGTAGCCCTTGTTCACCAAGGTGGCCGAATCCACCGTGACCTTCGGGCCCATCTGCCACGTCGGATGGCGCAGCGCGCTTTTGGGCGTGACGCCGGCCATCTCGGACAGCGGCGTGTCGCGGAAGGCGCCGCCGGACGCCGTGAGCGTGACGCGCGCGACGTCCGCCATGCCGACGCCGGCAAGGCACTGCCAGAGTGCGCAGTGCTCGCTGTCGACCGGTCGAAGGCGCTCGCCGGCGCCACCGCTCAGCGCGCGGATCAGATGCCCGCCGACGACGAGCACCTCCTTGTTCGCCAGGGCTACGCGCTTGCCGGCCTCGAGCGCGGCGAGCGTGGCGTCGAGACCGGCCATGCCGGGGGTCGCGACGAGGACCAGATCGACGTCGTCCGCGGTCGCGAGCGCCACGAGATCGTCGCCGCGGTGTCCGGTGCGCGTCACGCGCAGGCGGTCGGCATGCGCCGCCACGACCTCGAGCGCCTGGCGCCCGATCGACCCTGTCGCGCCGAGGATCGCGAGGCGTGTCGGTCCCTTCATCGATCCATCATCCCATCGATCCGAGGAGCAGCATCGTCCCCGCGACCACGGGCGCCGCCGCCACGAGCGAATCGATCCGATCGAGGATCCCGCCGTGACCCGGCAGGAGCGTTCCGGAGTCCTTCACGCCGGCGCGGCGCTTCGCCCAGCTCTCGAGCAGGTCGCCCGCGAACGCGACCGGCCCGATGAGGATGGCCGCCGAGAAGGCCCACGCGGGAAAGGCGAGGAACGGCCTGTTCCAGAGGATCACCACGGCAGCGGCCACGACGAAGCCCGCGATCGTGCCCTCCCACGTCTTGCCCGGACTGATGCGCGGCACGATCTTGCGGCGCCCGAATGACGAGCCGACCGCATACGCGGCCACATCGGCGGCCCACACCGCGAGGAAGGTCATGAGGAGCTCGCTCGGGACACGCGCCGGCCCGAAGACACGCTCGCTGTTGATCCGCAGCCACACCAGCGCCGCGGTGCCCGCGGCGAGCACGATGAGCTCGAGCACCGCGACGGGCCCCGCGTGCCGGAGGCCAGCCAGCTCGAACGCCGCGAGGCCGACGATCAGCGCGAGCACCGCGTAGAACACCTCCTCGGCAGCGAACAGAGCGACCAGCACGACGGCGCCGTAGATCAGCGCGGTCAGCGTCCGCCGGCGCAGATCCTTCATCGCCCGAAGCGCCGTTCGCGCGACGCGTACGCGGCGAGCGCGCCGTCGAGATCCCGCACCGAGAATTCCGGCCACAGCACGGGCGTGGCCCACATCTCCGCGTACGCGACCTGCCACAGGAGGAAGTTGGAGACGCGCAGCTCGCCGCCGGTGCGGATGAAGAGGTCCGGATCCGGGATGTCCGGCGCGTAGAGCCGCTCCGCGATCGCCGTCTCGTCGACGGCGTCCGCGGCGAGGCCGTCGCGCACGATCCCGCGCACGGCGTCGACGATCTCGGCGCGCCCGCCGTAGTTGAACGCGATCGTCATCGTGTCGCTGCCGCCTTCGGTCGCTCGGACGGCGCCCGCGATGGCCTTCTGCAGCCGCTCCGAGAGATCGGCGAGCCGACCGATGACCCGCAGCCGCACGCGGTCGCGGACGAGCGTCTCGGTCTCGCGGAGGATCGTCTCTTCGAGGAGACGCATGAGCGCCTCGACCTCGGTCGGGTCGCGCTTCCAGTTCTCCGTCGAGAAGGAGTAGAGCGTCAGGTAGCGCACGCCGCGCTCGCGCGCGTGACGGAGCGTCCGGCGGATGGTGTCGACCCCCGCGCGGTGCCCGGCGATCGCGGGGAGATGCCGCTGTCGTGCCCAGCGGCGGTTGCCATCCATGACGATCGCGACGTGCCGCGGGACCTCGACGTCGCTAGACGCTGAGGATCTCCTTCTCCTTGGCCTCGCCGATCTCGTCGACCTGGAGGATGTACCGGTCGGTCAGCTTCTGGAGCTGCTGCTCGAGGCGCTTGAGCTCGTCGGCGGAGATCCCGCCGTCCTTCTCCTCCTTGCGCATCTCGTCGTGGGAGTGGCGCCGCAGGGTGCGGATCTCGACACGGCCCTCTTCCACCTTCTTGTGCAGCATCCTGACGAGGTCGCGGCGGCGCTCTTCGGTCAGCGTCGGGATCGGCAGCCGGATGACCGTCCCGTCGTTGCCCGGGGTGAGGCCGAGGTCGCTCGCGAGGATCGCCTTCTCGATCGGCCGGATGAGATTGCGGTCGTACGGCTGGATCTGGATGAGGCGCGGCTCGGGTGCGTTGATCTGCGCGAGCTGGATGAGCGGCATCGCCGAGCCATAGGCCTCGACCTCGAGGCCCTCGACGAGCGCGGGCGCCGCCCGACCCGTCCGGATCGTCGACAGCTCGTGGCGTAGCGCTTCGATCGCCTTCTTCATGCGCGTCTCGGTCTGCGTGATGATCTCGCCGAACGGTGCGTCCGTCATCTCAGGCGTGCACCAGCGTGCCGACCTGCTCGCCGAGGACGGCGCGCCGCATCGCTCCCGCGGCGGAGATGTCGAAGACGAGGCATTCGATCTCGCGCTCCGCGGCGAGCGCGGCGGCCGTCTGGTCCATGACGGCGAGCCGCTTCTCGAGCATCTCCTGGTATGTGAGGTCCACATACTTCGTGGCGCCCGGGACCACGCGCGGGTCGGCGTCGTAGACGCCGTCGACCTTGTTCTTCGCCATGAGGATCACCTCGGCGTCGATCTCGGCGGCGCGCAGCGCCGCGGCGGTGTCGCTCGTGAAGAACGGGTTGCCCGTGCCGGCGGCGAAGATGACCACCAGCCCCTTCTCGAGGTGGTGGATGGCGCGGCGGCGGATGTACGGCTCCGCGACCTCCTCGATCCGGAGCGCCGACTGCACACGCGTCGGCACGCCGACCGTCTCGAGCTGCGACTGCAGCGCGAGAGCGTTGATGACCATCGCGAGCATGCCCATGTAGTGCCCGGTCGCTTCCTCGATGCCCTGCTCCGCGAGCGCCGCGCCGCGCAGGAAGTTCCCTCCGCCGATGACGATGGCCGTCTGCACGCCGAGCTCGTGGATCGAGCGCACCTCCTCGGCGAGGTAGCGCACGTAGGTCGGGCTGATGCCGAAGCTGCGGTCGCCGAGCAGCGCCTCGCCGCTCAGCTTCAGCAGGACGCGCTTGTACCGGGGCGCACCCACGTTCGGCAGCGGAGTTTAGGCGGCTGCGCCCAGCTGGAAGCGCGCGAAGCGCCGCACCTGGACGTTCTCGCCGGTCGCCGCGGCCAGGGCCGTGACGAGATCGCCGATCGTCTTCGTGTTGTCGCGGATGTAGGGCTGCTTCAGGAGGACCGCGGCCTCGAGCGCCTTCTTCTCGTCGCCGTGCTCCTTCAGGAGCTCGGCCTTCGCCTCCGGCGTCAGGTCGTCCTCGGAGATGACGAGCGGCGACATCGCGGCGACCTGCATCGCGATGTTGCGCGCGAGCTGGCGGAACTCCTCGCCGCGCGCGACGAAGTCGGTCTCGCTGTTGACCTCGACGAGCGCGCCGATCCTCCCGCCCGCGTGGATGTACGACTCGACGATGCCCTCGCGCGCCTCGCGGCCGGCCCGCTTCGCGGCGGCCGAGAGGCCCCTCTGGCGCAGTGACTCGCGCGCTTTGTCGAAGTCCCCGGCGGACTCCTCGAGCGCGCGCTTGCAGTCCATCACGCCCGCGCCGGTCTCGGCACGGAGACGCTGGACATCGCGCGCGTCGATCGCCTTCGTCTCGTTCATGGCTCCGTCCTCTTCGTGGTCTTGCGGGGCGCCGGCTCTTTCGGTCGGGCCGCGGGCGCTGCCGCCGGAGCGGGCTCGCTCGCCGGCATCGCACCGACCGCCTCCGCCGCCGGAGCGGCGATGGCCTCGTCGGTCGCCGCGGCCGCCTCGGTCTGCGGGGCCGCCTCGGCACCTTCGGCAGCGGCCTCCTCCTCGGGGAAGCCGCCGATCGGGTACTCCTCTTCCTCTTCCGGCTCGTATATGCGCGGCGTGCGGCGCGCGCGCGGCATCCCGACCTCGAGCTCGCCGGCGGGGACGGGCCCGTAGCCCATCTCCTCGGGCGTTGCGGTCTCCTTGCGGCCGGCGTCGAACTCCGCGCGGCCCTCGATGATCGCGTCCGCCACCTTCTGGCAGATGAGCTTGACGGCGCGGATCGCGTCGTCGTTCGCCGGGATGATCACGTCGATGAGATCCGGATCGCAGTTGGTGTCGACCATCGCGATCACGGGGACCTCGAGGCGACGGGCCTCGTCGACGGCGATGTGCTCGCGATGCGGGTCGACGACGAAGATCGCCCCGGGAGGGCGCTTCAGCTCGCGCACGCCGGAGAAGAACCGGTCGAGCTGCGTGAGCTCGTCCTCGAGGACCTGCGCGTCCTTCTTCGGGAGCGCCGCGAAGTCACCGCGCTCCTTGCGCTCGGTGAGCTCGTTCAGACGATCGATGCGCTTGCGGATCGTGACGAAGTTCGTCAGGAACCCGCCGAGCCAGCGCTGGTTGATGTACGGCATGCCGGCGCGCTTGGCCTCTTCGGAGATCGACTCCTGCGCCTGCTTCTTCGTTCCGACGAAAAGGACGTTCCCGCCGCTCGACGCGAGATCCTTCACGAACGCGTAGGCATCCTCGATCCGCGTCAGCGTCTGCTGCAGGTCGATGATGTGGATGCCATTCCGCTCCATGAAGATGAAGCGGCGCATCTTGGGGTTCCAGCGGCGCGCCTGGTGCCCGAAATGGACCCCGGACTCCAGGAGCTGCTTCATCGTGACGACGGCCACGTGCGTCTCCCTTTTTCCTCCGCCATGCCCCGCTCGCTCGACCTCTCAGGTGGGGACCAGGGAGTCGGCATGGCGTGCGTAGTACCGAGCGCGACCTCGGTCCAAGTACGAGTCTAACCGTTCGGTCGGGCAAAGCCCTCCCTCCGGCCCGGGTGCTCGACCTCGTCGCTGCGGCGCCTCGGTCTGCGCGCCCGGGGGACGAGCAGACCGCGATGGCACAAGGGCTGCGACGACGAGCGGCATGGCTAGCTATGACGACCAGCGGGTCCCGAGGGGCACGTCGCGGCGCTGGGAGGTCATCCTCGCGGACGAGGACCGCCGCCGGGAAGCCCCGCGCCTGCGGGCGCTCGACGTCCGTGCCCATCACCGGATCCTGCAGGCGATGAGCGAGGACGACCTCGCCCGCATGCCGCTCCTCCCGGAAGGCCAGCGCCTGCTCCGCTACAAGGAGCATCTCGATCTCCATGACCCGGCGCGGGCGAACTTCATCGCCGAGGGCACCGAGGTCGTGAAGCCGGGCCAGCGGCTCGTGGCGAAGGCCGACGTCAGCCGGGACATCTGGGAGCGCCTCATCGACGCCGCCCATGACGTCGTCGGGTGGAGGCGCCGCAAGACCGCGTAGGACGTCAACGTGTTCCGAAAAGCAAGAGGCCGCCGGGTGACCGGCGGCCTCTTCGTGTTCGTCCCGGTGCTGCTCGGTGAGGTCGTTGACCGCGACCCGCACCGAGTCTCGTCCTACGTCAGGTTGTTACCGATGTTGCTGAAGATGTTCTGGAGCTGGCCGCGGAGGAAGATCATGGCGACGATGACGGCGATGGCGATGACGGCGATGATGAGTGCGTATTCCACGAGACCCTGGCCTTCGTCGTCGCGGATGAATTCGAGCACGAACCTCACCTCCTTCCGTCGATAGGTCTGAGCAGGCTCTGAGAGGCTGCTCGGTCGGTCGCGAGTTTAGAACGATCGCCTAGCCGCGAACGTTCGCCGGGGTATCACCGGAAGTCCGGGTGACCTTTGGCCTGGACGCGCTCCCGCAGCCGCTCGAGGGCCGTTCTGGGCTGTTCGGCGTTCCCCCGCAGACGTTCCGGGAGGCGCCGGGCGACGCGGTCGCGGAGCTGCTCGAGCGTGCAGCCGAAGATCTCGCCGGAAGTCTCGAATTCGGCGCGGAGCCGGAGGAAGCCGAACTGCTCATGTTTTGACACGTCGAGGCCCCGGCAGAGCTCGTCCAACAGCAGGAAGTACCGCTGCAGCGACTCGGCCGGCAGCCCGGCGAGCCAGGCGTCGAGCGCGCGGTCCTGACGCTCGTCCATGACGTACCGAAGCCTATCCCTCCCCCGGGCGCGATCCGCGAGCGAAGGCGAAAGAGCTGACGAGGTCCGCGACGGCGTCCCGCGCGACGCGGCGCACGCGCACGTCGGGCAGCGACGCGATGAACGTCGGGCCGTAGTCGCGCTCGATGACCCGGCGGTCCATCAGCACGACCGCCCCGCGGTCGGTGCGCGTCCGGAGGAGCCGGCCGAACCCCTGGCGCAGCCGCAGCGCCGCCTGCGGCAGCTGGAACTCGCGGAACGCGTCCTCGTACCGCTCCGAGCGGCCCGCCACGAGCGGGTCGTCGGGGACCGCGAACGGCAGCTTCGCGATGACCACGCAGCGCAGGATGTCGCCGGGCAGGTCGACGCCCTCCCAGAAGGACTGCGTCCCGAGCAGCACGGCGCTGCCCTGCGTGAACCGCTCGACGATCGCGCGGCGCGAGCCGCCGGCGCCCTGCACGAGCACGGCGAGCCCGTCGTGCTCGAGCGGCTCGAGCAACGCCGCGACCGCGCGCATCGCGCTGTGCGACGTGAAGAGCGCGAGCGTGCGGCCGCCGATGGCGCGGGCGATCTCCTCGACGGTCTGGGCGACGTCCGCCGCGAACGCCGGCTCGCTCGGGTACGCGACGTCGTTCGGCACGACGAGGACGGACCGGCCGGCATGGTCGAACGACGAGCCGAGGACGAGCGTCGCGGCGAGGCCCTGCACGCCGAAGCGCTCGAGCGTGAAGTCGAGCGAGCCCGCGACCGCGAGCGTGGCCGACGTCATCGCGACGGACCGGTAGCGGTCGACGAGCGCGCGGCGCAGCGTCGCCCCGACGTGCTCCGGCGCCACGTACAGGCCGGTCGTGCGGTCGGCCTGGACCGCGAGCCACACGATGTCGCTCGGGCGGACGTCGTGGATGCCGCGCGTGATGGCGATGCGCGTGCCGAGGATCTCGACCGCGGCACCGGCGAGCTCGTCGCGCAGGTCCTCCTCCTCGAGCGACGCCGCCGCCTCGAGCCGATCGCACGCGCTGAGGATCCCGCTGAGCGCGTCGGCCAGCCGCTCGGCGGCGAGCTCGACCGGGAGCCAGCGGTCGTCGCTCGAGCGGATCGCGGTCGTGATCCGGAGCTTGTCCTCGCCGCCGGGCGCGTCCGCCGGTAGGAGCGCCGCGAGCGCGGCGAACGTCTCGGCGGAGCGCTCGCGCGCGCTGTCGATCTCGCGGTGGAGCCCTTCCGCGAGCGGCGCGCGTTCACCGCGCAGCGCCTCGACGACGAGCGGGGATCGCACCACCCGGTCGAGGTCGCGGCGCAGCCGCGGCTCCTCGAGCCGGTACCCGAACACGTCCGACGCGACGTCCTCGAGGTGGTGCGCCTCGTCGACGACCACGTGCTGCGCCTCCGGCAGCAGCGTGCTCTGCATCCGCGCGTCGTAGAGCAGGAGCGCGTGGTTCACGACCACGATCCCGGCGTTCGCCGCGCGCTCGCGCGCGCGCTGCAGGTAGCAGCCGCCGGCGACGCGCGCGCAGCGGCGCCCGTCGCAGGTCTCGTCGTCGGACGACATGCGCGGCCACAGCGCGCCCTCGCCGCCCATGAGGTTGAGCTCGGAGCGATCGCCGCTCTCGGTCACGCTGCGCCAGACGAGCGTCTTCAGCGCGAGCCGCACCTCGTCACGCGTCGACGCCCCGGTGCGGAAGATCTGCCAGCGCCGCGGGCAGAGGTAGTTCGATCGGCCCTTCAGCATCGCGACGGGCACGTCGGTGCCGAGCGCTGCCTGCAGCGCCGGCAGGTCCTTGCGGATGAGCTGCTCCTGCAGCGGGAGCGTGTGCGTGCTCACGATGACGCGCTCCCCCATCTCCGCGCGCCGCAGCGCGGGCACGAGGTACGCGAGCGACTTGCCGGTCCCGGTCCCCGCCTCGGCGACAAGGACACCGCCGGTGTCGAAGATGGCTTCGACCGCACCCGCGAGCTCGAGCTGCTCGGGCCGCTGCTCGAAGCTCGGGATCGCGCGTGCGAGCTCCACGAACGCATCGGCCACGGGCGCGAGGCTCGGCGGCCGCCACGAAGCGTCGTCGCGAGCGGATCGTGTTGGCGTGGCCGAGCCGCTGTCCCGACCGATCTCGGCCCGCCAATGATCGGCGAGCGACGACGGTGAGGAGGCGGCCCAGCCGAGCCTCGCGCCCTCACGTCCTCCGCCCGCGAACGAGGCGAGCAGCGCGCGCTCGAAGAACTGCGCATACGCCGGACCGAGCAGGTCGGCCTGCGACCGGCACTCCTCGAGCACGAGCGGCGGCAGATCGCGCGCGCGACGCGCGAGCACCGCGAGCACGCTCGCGCACGTCAGCGCGTCATGGAGCGCGCGGTGCGCGGCTTCCGGGACGATGGCCTCGTCGGCCGCCAGGCGCTGCAGCGCATAGGAGGGCGCGCCGGGGAGCAGGATCGACGCGAGCTCGACGGTGTCGAGGCGCGGCAGGCCGTCGGGGATGCCCGCGCGCTCGAGGAAGGCGGCGTCGAAGCCGACGTTGTGGCCGACGAGCGTCGCGCCGTCACCGAGGAACGACCGCAGGCGCGCGATCGCGTCCTCGAGCGCGGGCGCGCCGACGAGATCGGCGTCGCGGATGCCCGTGATGCGGACGATCGCGCCGCGCAGCGCCTGGCCCGGGTCGACGAAGGTGACGAACCGCTCGCCGTCGGCCAGCGTGCCGTCGCGGTCGGGCGTCAAACGCACGGCGCCGATCTCGACGATGCGGTCCGTGTCCGGGTCGAACCCGGTCGTCTCGAGGTCGATCGCGACCAGTTGTTCCGCGGCCGTCTCTTCTAGTGCGAGCCCTTCCCGCAGGAGCGGATGACGACTAAGGGTAGATGCCTCGCGTCAGCGTCGCGTCGGCGACACGGCTCACGGCGAGCATGTACGCCGCGGTGCGCATGTCGACCTTGTGCTTCCGCGACAGGTCGAGGACGTCGTTGAACGACTTCACCATGACCTCCTTCAGGCGCGCGTTGATCGTCGCCTCGCGCCAGAAGAGGTTCTGGAGGTCCTGGACCCACTCGAAGTAGGACACCGTGACGCCGCCGGCGTTGCAGAGGATGTCGGGAATGAGCATCACGTCGCGGTCGTGAAGGATCTTGTCGGCCTCGGGGCTCGTCGGGCCGTTCGCCGCTTCGGCCACGATCTTGGCCTTGATCTCGGTCGCGTTGTGCGCGCCGATCTGGTTCTCGATCGCGGCCGGGATGAGGACGTCGCAGTCGAGCTCGAGCAGCTCGGCGTTCGAGATGCGGTCGGCGCCGGGCAGGCCCTGCACCCTGCCGGTCTCGCGCTTGAACGCCTCGACCTTCGCGGTGTCGAGGCCCTTGGCGTTGTGGATGCCGCCGCTGGTGTCCGAGACGCCGACGACGGTCGCGCCGAGCTCGGCCATGAGCTTCGCGGAGTGCATGCCGGCGTTGCCGTAGCCCTGGACGACGACGCGCGCGCCGTCGAGGTCGAGGCCGATCGCCTTCGCGGCCTCGAGGATCGTGTACACGGCGCCGCGGGCGGTCGCTTCGCTGCGGCCTTCGCTGCCGCCGATCGAGAGCGGCTTGCCCGTGACGACCGCGGGCACGGTGTGCCCGGCGTGCATGGAGAACGTGTCCATGATCCAGGCCATCGTCTGCGCGTTCGTGTTGACGTCGGGCGCGGGGATGTCACGGTCGGGACCGATGAGCAGGGAGATCTCGGTCGTGTACCGCCGCGTCAGCGTCTCGAGCTGCTGTGCCGTCATCTGCTTCGGGTCGCAGATCACGCCACCTTTCGCGCCGCCGTATGGGATCCCGACGACCGCGCACTTCCATGTCATCCACATGGCGAGCGCCTTCACCTCGTTCAGCGTCACCGACGGGTGGTAGCGGATCCCGCCCTTGCCCGGGCCGCGCGAGGTGTTGTGCTGCACGCGGTAGCCCGTGAACACCTTCACGACGCCGTCCTGCATGCGCACGGGGAAGTGCACGATGAGCTCGCGCTGGCACTCGCGCAGGATCCCGCGCATGTTCGGATCCAGGTGGAGCTTCTCGGCGGCGATGTCGAACTGCTGGAGCGCCACCTGCCACGGGTCGCGTTGGGTGTGATCGATGACGGCTGCGGTCTGCATCAGTGTCTCCCTGCTTCTCGGATCTTCTCGACGACGAACCAGTGGTCGTTCATGGCGCCGGGACTGTACGTGCTGTTCTGGTCCTTCAGCACCACCCGCCGGAATCCTTGCTCCTGGAGGGTGTCGCGCCAGGACCGGAGGTCACGCCCGCGATAGGCCGTGAGCCGGACGTTCGGACTGGGCCGGAGGACCCCCTCGAGATGGCGCTTGCGCTCGAGGAGCGGCACGTCCAGGAAGGACTGCCCGTCCACCTCGAGCAGGTCGAACGCGGCGAAGATCGTCCGCGGCGGCACCTGCCGGATGAAGGCGTTCCCCTCTGGATCGAGCTCGAGATCGTGCTCCTCCGGGGGATCGGTGACCAGGACGCCGTCGATGACGGCGGTCACGCACTGCGCCTCGGTCGAGATCGCGTCGTACAGCTCGCGAGGTCCGTCGACGGGTCCTGCGTAGCCGACGAAGTGCGGCTCGGGGTGGCCGACCCGCACGAGGGCGCGGGTCCCCTCCCACTCGGGCTCGAGGATGAAGCCCTCCGGCTCGGTCTTTGCGTGAGCGGAGCGAGGCCGCTGAGGCGCTAGCTCGGCCACCGCCACGCTGTCCATCCGTGGTTCAGAGCCTAGCCGTCCCCCGGGCGCGCAGACCGAGGCGCGCAGCGGCGAGGTCGAGCACCCGGGCCCGAAGCGAGGGGGCTTTGCCCCAGCGAGGGGTTGACAGTCCTGGAACAGATGTTCTATCGTGCCGCCTCCATGGCAGTCGCAACAGCCTTCTTCTCACCGGCCACCACGGCCACCCCACCACGCAGCGCGGCGGGGGTCACCTCGCGAGGGGAGACCCGCGGACCCATCACCGCCGGGACCACCTGGTGCCTCCCGCCGCGCATCTACACCCCGCCCGTGCGGCGCCGCCCGCGCCGCACGATGGCGATACGAGCGGAGCGACTACCCCTTCCCGCCGGATTCCCCGGATCCGCGGGTCATCCCGATGAGCGGTGAGAGGAGCGAAGTGAACTCGGTGGGGATGACGAACTTCGTCGCCGGCGACGCGCCGATCTGGCGGAGCGTGTCCAGGTACTGGAGGGTCATCGTCCGCACGTCGGCGTGACCGGCGGCCTCGTTGATCTTGTCGAGCGCGAGCCCGAAGCCTTCGGCCCGCAGGAGCTGCGCCTGCCGCTGACCTTCTGCTTGCAGGATGTTCGACTGCTTGTCGCCCTCGGCCACGAGGATCGCCGACTGCTTCTTCCCCTCGGCCTCCAGGATCGCCGCGCGACGGTTGCGCTCGGCGGACATCTGCCGGTTCATCGCGTCCTGGATGTCCCGCGGCGGGGTGATCTCGCGGATCTCGACCGTCGTGACCTTCACGCCCCAGCGCTGCGTGATGTCGTCGAGCTTCACGCGCAGGACCTCGTTGATCTGCTCGCGCTTGGCGAGCACGTCGTCGAGGGGGATGTCGCCGATGACGGCGCGGAGCGTCGTCGTCGCGATGCCCTGGACGGCCGTCCGGAAGTTCTGGATCTTGAGCACCGAGTCCGCGGCCTCGACGACCTTCTGGTAGATGAGGAAGTCGATGCTGATCGGCGCGTTGTCCTTCGTGATCGACGTCTGCTGCGGGATCTCCATCATGAACTCGCGGAGGTCGACGGTCATCGCGCTCTGGATCGGCGGCGGGAACAGGAGCACCAGGCCGGGCCCCTTCGTGCCCTGATACCGGCCGAACGCGAGCACGACGAGGCGCTGGTACTCCGGGACGACGTGGACGATCGTCCTGATCACCATGATCGCGAGGATGAGGACGATGCCGAGCACGATCAACTGATCCATTGACTAGACCCCTCCCTTATCGCTCTACGCTTCGCGTTCAGGGGCTCCTGCCCCTGCACGAGTGACGACGAGCCGGATGCCGTCCACCTTGCTGACGCTCACCGGCTCACCCTGCCGTATCGGACCGGCCTCGCTCGTCGCGGTCCAATCCTCCCCGGCGACGTGGACGATCCCCGCGGGGTCGACGTCGCTCTTCGCCACGCCGACGCTCCCGACCAGCAGCGAGGAGCCCGTCGCGGTCGGCAGCCGCAGGAAGCCGTACGAGGCACGCGCCAGCAGCACGAAGAACAGCGCGCTCCCGCCGGCGATCGCCGCGATCGTGAGCGGCGGGATGGTCAGCTGGATGCCGGGCAGCGTCGGCCGCCCGGGCGGGAACAGGATGATCGCGCCGATCACCATCGCGGCCACACCGCCCGCCGTGAGGATGCCGTGGCTCGGCACCCAGATCTCCGCGACGAAGAGGAGCACCGCGAACATCAGGAGCGCGATCCCGGCGGCGTTCGCGTCGAGCGTCCCGAACGCGAAGAGCGCGAGGAGGATCGCGATCACACCGACCACGCCGGGGAAGATGAGGCTCGGGTTCGAGAGCTCGAAGATCAGCCCGTACGTCCCGAGCGTGAAGAGGAGGATCGCGATGCTCGGGTCGGTGATGAGGTGCAGGAACCGCTCGAGCGGGCTGAACGGGTGATCCTCGACGGCGGCGGACGCGGTCGCGAGCTTCACCGGACCGCGCGAGAGCGTGACCTGCCGCCCGTCCGCCTTCCGCAGGAGATCGGCGAGGTCGGTCGCGATCGTGTCGACGACCTTGAGGCTCACGGCCTCGTCGGCGGTGATGCTCACGCTCTTCCGGACCGCGTCCTCGGCCCAATCGGCGTTGCGCCCGCGCGCGGTCGCGATGTTCCGGATCTGGGCGACGGCGTCGTTCTCCGCCTTGGCGCGGAGGTCGCTCTCGATGTTCTCCCCGCCGGACCCGACGGGGTGCGCGGCGCCGATGTTCGTCGACGGCGCCATCCCAGCGACGTGACCGGCGAGCGTGATGAAGGTGCCCGCCGACGCCGCGCGCGCCCCGGCGGGCGCGACGTACGTGATCACGGGGACGTTGGCGTTCAGCATCCGCCGCGTGATGCGCGACGTCGCCTCGAGCGTCCCGCCGGGCGTGTCGATCACGAACACGACCGCGCGCACGCGACGCTCCTCGCCGTCGGAGACGATGCGGTCGACGTACCGCGCCGTCACCGGGTTGATGACGCCCTCGATGCGACCGACGAGGATGTGGTCGGTATCGGCGACCTGCGCCGACGCGGCCCCGGCCAGACCGAGCGCGACGCACAGCGCCGAGAACGCTCGGATGACATGACGCACGCTCATCCGGCCGAGCGTACTCCCGTCGCGGGCGGCGATGCGCTCAGCGTCCGATCGCGATCACCCCGATCGCGTATGCCACCGCCGCGACGGTCGCGACCGTGTCGCTCGTGCGCCACACGAGGCGCGAACGCACCGTGCGGCCAGCGCCCGGGACGAAGCCGCGAGCCTCCATCGCTTCGCCGAGGCGCAGACCGCGCCGGATCGTGACCACGAGCAGCGGGACGAGGAGGCGGGACCACGACCGCAGCCGATCGACGGGGCCGCCGTCGATGGAGATCCCGCGCAGCCGCGCGGCGTCGCTCAGATCGGCGAGATCGGCCGCGGCGACCGGGACGAGACGCGCGCCCGCGACGAGCGCGAACGTCATGTCATACGGCACGCGCAGCCACCGCAGCGCGGCGACGAGGGCCTCACCGTCCGCGACGGCGGCGAACGCGCTGCCGACGAGGGCAAGGGCGAGGACCCGCGCGGCCGTGAGCGCGCCACGGTCGAGCTGACCGGCGAGGGCGTCGGCCACCAGGATCACCGCGGCGAGAGGGGCGACGTAGACGACGGTCCGGCGCACGACCCGGCCCGGCCCGAGCGGCCGGACCGTGACGAGAGCCGCGGCGGCCGCGACCGCGACGCCGGGGACACCGCCGAAGAGCGCTCCGATCACCACCGCGGCCAGCCCGGCCAGCTGGACGCGGGGGTCGAGCGCGGTCACGAGCGCACCTCGCGCGGGCGCACCCGATCGACGAGCTCGTCGAGCGACCGCGCGGCGACCGTCGCGCCGCGCTCGGCCATGAGGCACACCGTCGCGGGGACGTCCGCGAGCGGCACGCCGGCGGAGGCGACCGCCGCGATCGTGCGCGGGTCCCCGCCGAGCGGCAGGTCCGCGGCGAGGGCGCCCTCGCGCATGACGAGGACGCGCTCGCACGCGTCGTTCACGAACTCCGGATCGTGGCTGATGACGAGCACCGCCGTCCCTGACGCGGCGAGCTCGACGACGACGTGGACGAGGGCATCGCGCTGGTGCGCGTCCTGGCCGAGCGTCGGCTCGTCGAGGACCAGCACCGCTGGGCGACGCGCGACGGCGGCCGCGAGCACGACGCGCCGCCGTTCGCCTTCGCTGAGCGTCAGCGGATGCCGGCGCCGAAGGTCCCCCAGGGCGAAGCGCGTGAGCGCGTCATCGATACGCGTGCGCGCGTCGCTCGGCACGAGGTGCCCGAGGCCGAGCCGGATCTCGTCCTCGACCGTCTCCGCGAGGAGCTGCCGCACCGGATCCTGGAGCACGAGGCCGCCCGCCGTGGCCAGCTCCCCCATCGGCGTGCCGACGGTCGGCATCCCGGAGAGCTCGACGGCGCCGGCGTCCGGGCGGCGCAGGCCGAGCGCGAGCTTGGCGACGGTGCTCTTGCCCGAGCCCGTCGGACCGACGAGCGCGACCCGCTCGCCCTGCACGACCGTGAAGGTCACGTCGCGCACGGCCGCGCGATCGGATGAGGGGTACGTGTAGCCGACCGCCACGAAGCGCAGGGCCGTCGTGTCCGAACGCGACGCCGGCGCGGGGATCGAGGCCGCACCCGCCGGGTCGATACGCGCGGCGAGCTCCTCCGGCGCGAGCGGCACCGGCTCCCCGAGCCGGAGGGCGGTCGCGGCCAGCGTGGAGCGCGGCACGGGGACGCCGAGCTCCGCGACGCGGACGTCCGCGAGGACCGAGCGGGGATCGCCGGTGCGCGCGACGGTCCCCGCGGCGATGACGAGCGCGTGCGTCGCCATCCGAGCGACGATCCCGAGGCGATGCTCGACGATCACGAGGCTCATCCCGCGGTCACGGGCGACGGCGTCGATCGATCGCAGGATCCCGCGCGCGGTCGCCTCGTCGAGATGGGCCGTCGGCTCATCGAGGAGGAGGAGGCGGGGACGCATGGCGAGCGCCGCGGCGAGCGCGACACGCTGCTGCTCGCCGCCGGATAGCTCGCGCACCCGGCGCCGCTCGAAGCCGCCGAGGCCCACGGCGGCGAGCGCCTCGCCGGCGCGCGCGTCGATCTCGGCAGGCGGGAGCGCGAGGCCCTCCGGTCCGAACGCGACCTCCGCACCGACGCGCTCGGCGACGAAGGTCTCGGCAGGATCCTGCGCCACGAGCGCCACGCCGCGGGCGGCGAGCGCGTGCGGCGGTGTGGTGCGCACGTCGAGCCCGAGGACCTCCGCCTCGCCCACGAGGTCGCCGGGGGTGAGGTGCGGGACGACGCCGATGAGCAGGCGGAGGAGCGTCGATTTCCCGGACCCGGTCGGGCCGACAAGGAGCATGCGCTCGCCCTCGCCGACCTCGAGGGAGACGTAGCGCAGGGCCGGGGCCAGCGCGCGCGGATAGCGGAACGTGACCCCGCGCAGCGAGATGATCGAACTGGCCGAGCGAGGATCCGGCTGTGCCGGTCCGAGCGAGTCCATTAGGAGCGGAGCGGCTCGCCGCGGCCCGCAGGCCGACGGCGATCGAACAGGCTCAGAAGGCGATGCCCGCTCGACGGAGCGCCCGCAGCGCGATGTATCCGAGCGTGCTGCCCGGGATGCTGCTCACCGCGAACGAGGCGACGAGGAACAGCGGCCCGCCGAAGAGGCCGAGATACGGCTGCGCGCTCGGCGGGTTCGCCTTGATGAACCCGAGAAGGAACGTCGAGGTCTCGAGCGGCGCAATGAGCGCGTAGCCCACGAGCGCGCCGACGATCGCCGTGCCGACCGGCTCGACGAAGGCGGCGAGGTCGGTACGGCGGACGTAGTGATACGCGAGACCGACGAACAAAGCGCCGAACATCGACCCCGGGAACGCGAGGAACGTGCCGGTGCCGAGCGCGTTGCGGAGCACGCTGATCGAGAACGCGGCGAGGACCGCGTACCACGGCCCGACGAGGACACCGGCGAGGACGTTGATGAAGTGCTGGAACGGGGCGACGCGCGCGGGTCCCACCGGGATCGCGAACGAGCCGAGCACGACGCCGAGCGCCACGAGCGCGGCGGTGAGGGCGATGCGCTGGGTCCTCGGGAGCGATGTCATCCGCGACATGGTGCCGATGTTCATGCGGGTGCCCCTCTCCTCGTGATCGCGTCGATCTCGTCCGCGAACGCGGCGGCCGCCGCGCGCGGGTCTGGCGCCAGCAGGATGGCGGAAGCGACGCAGACGCCGTCGGCGCCCGCGGCCGCGAGCGCCGCGACGTGCTCGCTGCGGATGCCGCCGATCGCCACGAGCGGCAGCCGCGTGGCCGCGCGGATCGCGCGCACCAGGTCCGGCCCTGCTGCCGGTCCGGCATCGCTCTTCGTCGTCGTCGCGAACATCGGCCCGGCCGAGAGGTAGCTCGCACCCTGCACCCGGATCGCCTCCGCGGCGCCGCCGACGGAGACGCCGACGATCGCCTCCGCGCCGAGGATGCCGCGCACCTCGCTCGGCAGCAGATCCTCCTCGCCGACGTGGCCGACGTGGACGCCGTCGGCGCCGCTCGCGGCTGCGACGTCGGCGCGGTCGTTCACGATGAACGGGATCCCGGCCGCGGCGCATCGGTCACGCAGCGAACGAGCGAGATCGACCTGGGCGCGCGTCGTCAAGGTCTTCGCGCGGAGCTGCACGATCGTGACGCCGCCGCCGATCGCGCGGCTCACGATCTCGGGCAGACGTGCCGGCGGCACGATGCCGGCGTCGGCGATGAGGTAGAGCCGCAGCGCGCGCCGGAGGTCGCCGATCACGCGTCCGCTCCGAGCGCATCGATGAATGCCGGCCAGAACGAGCCGGGTCCGCGGCCGCTCGCGCGGGCGGCGGCACGATCGAACCGCGCGAGCGCGCGCTCGGCGGCGATGAAGCCGTCGCGCTCGCTCGCGCACTCGAGCGCGATGAGCGCATCGAGCACGTCGCCCGCCCCGACGATCCGAGCGAGGACGGGATCCCCGCCCTGGCGCACCGAGAGACGGGCGCCTTCGGCGATCGCCCGACCGACGACGGCGACGGTGCTGAGGCGCTCCGCGGCCGCGCGCGCGACGGCATCCTCCTGCCCGCCCGTCGAGTGCACACCGTGGAGCGTGGCGTCCGTCGGCAGATCCGCGAGGGCCGCGACCTCGGCGGCGCCGCCGCGGATGACCGTCGCACGGACCGCCGTCGCGAGCGCGCGGACCTGTGCCGTCCGCCAGGTGCTCGCGCCGCAGCCGACCGGATCGAGGACGGTCGGGACGCCGGCGGCGACGGCAGCAGCGCCCGCGGCGCAGAGGGCGCGCATCCGCTCGGGGCTCGGGGTACCGCAGTTGAGGACGACCGCGTCCGCGCGCGGGGCGATCTCCGCGACCTCGGCCTCCGACGAGGCCATGATCGGATGGCCGCCCGCCGCCGCGATCGCGTCCGCCACGCGCCCCACCGTCACGTCGTTCGTGACGCAGTGCACGATCGGAGCACCCACTCAGGCCTCCGTCGCGCGGGCGAGGTCGCGCCGCGACAGCGTCCAGTCGTGCGCCACCGGCCCATGGCCGCCGCCGATCGCGGGCGCGCGCTCGATGGCCCCGGTGATGAACGCCTTGGCGTATCGCACCGCGTCCAGAGGATCGTCCCCGAGAGCGATGCGAGCGGCGATCGCCGCGGAGAAGGTGCATCCCGTCCCGTGCGTATGCGGGGTGTCGATGCGGGACACCTCGAGGATCTCCCACCGCTCGCCGTCGAAGAAGACGTCCCGAGCGTGACCCGCGCGGTGTCCGCCCTTCAGCACGACGCTCCGCGGGCCGAGCGCGTGGATCTCGCGGGCCGCCGCGCGGATCGCGGCGTCCTCGTCGGCGATGGCGCGGCCCAGGATCACCTCGGCCTCGGGCACGTTGGGCGTGACCACCGCCGCCAGCGGAAGGAGCTGCTCGACGAGCGCGCGGACCGCGTCCTCGCGCAGGAGACGGTCACCGCCCTTCGCCACCATCACCGGGTCGACCACGAGGATGGGTGCGATCTCCCAGCGGCGGATCCGATCCGCGACGGCACGGATGATCGGGGCGCTCGAGAGCATCCCCGTCTTCGCGCCGTCGATGCCGATGTCCTCGGCGACCGCGTCGATCTGCGCGGCGACGAACTCGGGCGGCGCCTCGTGCACCCCCGTGACGCCGCGGGTGTTCTGCGCCGTCAGCGCCGTGATGACGCTCATCCCGTACGCGCCGACGGCCTGGAACGTCTTGAGGTCGGCCTGGATCCCCGCGCCGCCGCTGGGGTCGGATCCCGCGATCGTGAGCGCCGACGGTCGTCCCCAGCGCGCCGTGGCGCTCGGCCGCGTCATGCGGGGACCTCCACGGGGGAATGCGCGTCGAAGAACGCGAGCTCGAGCTCCATCGCGCGACGGTACGCGGCGCGCACGTCGGCGCCCGGCGAGGCATATCGATCGAGCAGGCGCTCGAGCTGGGCCGTCAGCGCCTCGAACCCGTCGGACGAGTACGTCGCGATCCACTCGCCGTACGGGTGGTCCTCCCGGCGGGCTGTCCGCGCGAGCTCCTGCCCGAGGTCCGCGTACAGGCGCATGCACGGCGTCATGGCCGCGCACGTGCGGGCGACGCCCGAGCGCGCCGCCTCGGCGAGGAAGTCCGTGTACGCCGTCGTCGACGGCAGCGGCCGCACGCGGTCGAGGTCGATCCCCCACCGCTCGGCGTATGAGCCGTGCAGCTCGAGCTCGTCGACGACGCCGTTCAGCAGCCTCGTGAACGAGAGGAGCCCGTCACGGTCCGGGCTGCGCGCAGCGGCCGCCGCGTACGCGCGCGCGAAGCTCTCGAGGAAGTACGCATCCTGCGCGATGTAGCCGGCGAAGCGCTCGCGCGGGAGCGTTCCCTGGGCGAGGCGCACGACGAAGGGATGGGTCAGCGCGCGGCGCGCGAGCGGAGCGCTCTCCTGCCACAGCGTGCGGGCGAGCCCCGGCGTCATGCGACCAGAGCCTCGTCGTCGACGAGCTCGCGCGCGGCCGGAGCGTGATCGATCGTGCCTCGCTCACGGAGGAACTCCGCGAACCTGGTCCAGGTCGCTTCGTCCTGCCGCTGGCTTCGAGCGTACGTCGGGAGCGTCGCCGCGAACGCGCGACGGTGGAAGCGGTCGTCATGCGTGGGCTCCGCGGCCAGGTACCGAGCGAATGCCTCGTCCGGGCGCGCGAGCGTCCGCGCGATGCCCTCGGCGGCGCGGGCGACGATCCCTCTCACCGCGTCTGTGCGCGCACGGTCGTCCCGCGCTATGAAGACCAGCTGGTAGAACGCGGGCACGCCGTGGTCGGCCAGCTCGAAGATGCGGACCGGCGTGCCGAGCTCCTCGGCCTCGATGACCTCGTAGTTGCGGAACGCGCCCATGACCGCGTCGACCCGCTCGTCCACGAGAGCGCGCGTGAAGTCGAAGCCGACGTCGACGAAGATCCAGCTCTCCGGTGGGAGCCCCGCATGCGCCGCCATCGCCTCGAACATGACACGATCGAACGGCTCGACGGCGTACGCCACCCGGCGCCCGCCGAGGTCGCTCACCGAACGGACCGGTCCGTCGGCGCGGACCATGAGCGTGTCGAGGACCCGGTCGATCAGCAGGCCGACCGAGCGCACCGGTACCCCGCGCGCTCGCGCGAGCGTCACGTTCGGCTGGTAGTTCAGCGCGACGTCCACGCGGCCGGCGGCCACGGCCGCGAGCGGCTCATCGGGGTCCGACGGCACGACGAGCTCCCCGCCGAGGCCGGCCGCATAGAGCGGCACGTGATCCGGGTTCGGGAACCAGTCCAGCATGAGACGCGTCACGCGCGCCGACCCCGTGCCATGCGGCCGAGCACCACGTACAGGACGAACGTCAGCGCGAACGACGGGATCGTCGAGCCGATCGGCGAGCCGAGCGGGAAGGGGAGGCCGACCGCGCCGAGAGCGCCACCGATGGCCTCGGTGAGCGCGGGCAGGCTCGCCGGCGGGCTCACCCACTGGTACAGGAGGAAGCCGAGGAGCCACACCACGACGGCGACCACGTTGACGCCGCCCTGGTACCAGTAGCGCCCGTCGCGCGCGAAGAGCTGGCCGCCCTCGTACCGGCCGCCCCGGACGATGAAGTAGTCGGCGGCGACGAGACCGAGGAGCGGCACGAAGAACGAGCCGATGAGGAGCAGGAACCATTCGTAGTCGGCGTTCTGCAGGACGATCGAGAGGACGAAGCCGACCGCGCCGAAGATCACGACCAGCAGTCGCTGAGGCACGCGCGACAGCAGGTTCTGGGTCGAGACGGCGGTGGAGTAGATGTTCGCGAAGCCCTCGTCGGTCTCGTCGGCGAGGATGATCACGAGCGCGACGAGCCCGAGCAGCGCCGACCCGCCGAGGAACCCGGCGAGCTCGCCGTTCAGGTGCGCGACGTCCGTCTTCAGCGCGAGGACGTAGAGCAGCCCGAGCGAGAAGAACGACACGTTCGCGAGGAAGTACCCGACGGCGGTCCCCCAGAACGACGCCGAGCGCGTGCGCGCGAACCGGTCGTAGTCCGCGACGAGCGGGAACCAAGAGAGCGGCAGCGCGATCACGAGGTCGACGCCGAGCCAGAACGCGAACTCGCCGGTCCCGGTCGCTCGCAGGATCGCGCCGAGGTCGAAGCTCGTCGCGAGGAGCACGAAGAGGACCGCCGTCGTCGCGAGCATCGCCCAGGCGCCGAACTTCTCGAGCCACTGGCGGACGACCACGAGCGGGCCACCGAGCGCCATCGCCGTGCAGAAGACCGCGAAGAAGAGTGCCCAGAACGGATACGCCGAGATCCCCGTGAGCCGGCTGACGGTCGCGTCCGCGAACTGCGCCATCACGAGGATCTCGAACGATGTCCAGCCGAGGAGCTGCACGACGTTCAGGATCGTCGGCAGCGCCGACCCGCGGACGCCGACGGCCGCGCGCGTGAGCACCATCGTCGGCACGCCCGCGTCGGCCGCGATGTACGCGGCGATCCCGAGCAGGAGCACGCCGATGACCGAGCCGACGAGCACCGCGACCAGCGCCTCGCCGGTGCCGAGGCCCGGGACCAGCAGCGCTCCGGCCTGGAGCACGAGCAGGCCGACCCCGAGGTCGCCCCACAGGATCGCCAGGTCGAACCCGCTCAGCCTCCGCTGTGCCTCGGGGACGGGCTCGATGCCCCGTGTGACCTCGGTAGCGTCAGCGACGATCGCGCTCATGCGGCCTCCATCTGCCGGGAGCGGTCTGCCTCGTCGCTGCCCCTCTTCCCTGCGCCGGCATTGTCCGGATCAGGTTCAGACGGTCGGTGGCCCCTCGCCACCCTCTCAGCCCGGCAGGCCCGAGCTCCCGTATTCGCCTGCATGTTAGCCGGGGCACCATGGACATGCGATGGAGTGGCTCGGGGCGCCGGACCATGCGCTCGCGCGCTTGGTGTTCCAGCGCGCCCTCGGCCTGATCTACCTCGACGCGTTCCTCGTCGCGCTCCTCCAGTTCCGCGGCCTCCTCGGCGAGCACGGCCTGCTGCCGATCCCGCGCTTCGTCGCCGCTGTCCCCTTCCGCGCGTCGCCGAGCGCCTTCCACTGGCGGTACTCGGACCGGCTCTTCGCGGGCGTCGCATGGACGGGCATCGTCCTCGCGGCCGCGGTCGTGATCGGCATCGCCGACCGCGTCCCCACGCCGATAGCGATGGTGATGTGGCTCGTGCTCTGGGCGCTCTACCTCTCGATCGTGAACGTGGGGCAGACGTGGTACTCGTTCGGCTGGGAGACGCTGCTCTGCGAGGTCGGCTTCCTTTCGATCTTCCTCGGCAACGCGCAGGTCGCGCCGGCGTCGCCGATCATGGTCCTGCTGCTCTGGATCCTCTTCCGCGTCGAGTTCGGCGCGGGCCTCATCAAGATGCGCGGCGACCGGTGCTGGCGCGACCTCACGTGCCTCTACTACCACCACGAGACGCAGCCGATGCCGAACCCGCTGAGCTGGTGGTTCCACCATCTGCCGAGGCCGCTGCACCGCGCCGAGGTGCTGGGCAACCATTTCGCGCAGCTCGTCGTCCCGTGGCTCCTGTTCCTCCCCCAGCCCGTCGCGTCGTTCGCCGCGGTCGTCGTGCTCGTGACGCAGGGATGGCTCGTGGTGTCGGGGAACTTCGCGTTCCTGAACGTGTTGACGATGCTCGTCGCGATCCCCGCGCTCGATGACGCCGCGCTCGGCCGCATCATCCCGATGCAGCCCACCTCGCCGGACATCCCGGCGTGGTACGGCGTGGTCGTCCTGCTCGTGACGGGGCTCGTCCTGGTCCTGAGCTGGCGCCCGGCGCGGAACCTGTTCTCAGCCGACCAACTGATGAACTCGAGCTTCGACCCGCTCCACCTCGTCAACACCTACGGCGCGTTCGGGAGCGTGACGAAGGAGCGCTACGAGGTGATCGTCGAGGGGACGGACGAGGCGGTCGTGACGCCGTCGACCGCGTGGCGCGAATACGAGTTCAAGGGCAAGCCCGGTGACGTCATGCACCGGCCGTCGCAGTTCGCGCCGTACCACCTGCGCCTCGACTGGCTCATGTGGTTCGCAGCGATGTCGTCACCGACGTACCACGAATGGTTCGTCCCGCTGATCGCGAAGCTGCTCGAGGCGGATCCGCAGGTGCTCGCCCTGCTGCGACACGATCCGTTCGCGGGATCGCGACCACGCTTCGTGCGCGCTCGCCTGTTCCTCTATCGCTTCACGACGCCGGCGGAGCGCCGCCAGACCGGCGCTTGGTGGCATCGCCGGTACGTGTCCGAGTATGTCCGGCCGGTGACGCTGCGCATGGCGGCCTGACGGCCGCTGGCGCGGTCCTTGCGACCTGGCGCCTCGTGAGCTTCGATCCGGGGAAGCGCCTCGATCCGTCGCAGGTCGAGGACCGGCGCGGCGGCGGTCTCTCCGGGCCCGTCCTCGCCGGGGGCGGCGGGATCGGCCTCATCGTGCTGCTCGTCGCGTCCCTCCTCCTCGGCGTCGATCCGAGCGAGGTCCTCGGTCCCGCGCTGCAGGCGCCGCCGCAGACCGACGTCCAGCAAACGGCGCAGGAATGCCAGACCGGCGCGGACGCGCAGCGCCGCACCGATTGCCGCGTCGTCGGCTTCGTCAACAGCGTGCAGGCGTACTGGACGGACGAGTTCGCGCGCCGCGGCGCGCGCTACGAGCCCGCGAAGACCGTGATCTTCAGCGGCTACGTCCAGGCCGGTTGCGGTCTCGCCAGCACGGCGCAGGGTCCCTTCTACTGCCCGCTCGACGATCGCGTGTACCTCGACACGACGTTCTTCGACGACCTACGCGCACGCTTCGGCGCGCAGGGCGGACCGTTCGCCGAGGGATACGTCATCGCGCACGAGTACGGGCACCACGTGCAGGACCTGCTCGGCATCCTCGAGAACACCGGTGGCACGGGACCCCAGAGCGCGTCGGTGGCGCAGGAGCTGATGGCCGACTGCCTCGCGGGGGTCTGGGCGCGGCATGCCGCGGAGACCGGCTACTTGCGGCCGCCGTCCGAGAGCGAGATCGCGCAGGCGATCGACGCGGCGGCGGCGGTCGGCGACGACCGCATCCAGCGGGAGACGCAAGGCCGCGTGACCCCGGAGCGCTGGACGCACGGATCATCGCAACAGCGACAGACCGCCTTCCAGACCGGATACCGGACGGGCGACCTCGGTTCGTGCGGCGCCGGCTAGCACCGGCCGCTGCGCGCATCTGAACGGAACGGTCGCGTCGAGCGACATCGCTCGCTCGTCCGCCCGAACGTGCGGTCAGCCCCGCGCGTTCAGCAAGAGGATGAAGATCGCGATCGCCCTCCTCCTCTTGATCGGGACGCTCATGAGCACAGCGGCGGCCCGCCCGGCCGCCGCGCTCACGTGCACCGCGAGCGTCGGGCCCGGCATCCCGCCGCCGGCCTCGGTGCCGGCGGGCATCCCCGGGTTCCACGCGGCCTGGTACGGACAGAGCGGCTATCCGACGCTCTGCCCAGGACTGCGCTCGACCGCGACGGTGGCCTACTCGAACAGCGGCTCGCTCGGCTGGGTCCAGGGCCGCATGGGCGAATCGGCGTACCTCGGCACGTGGGGACCCGAGCCCGGGCAGGACCGCGCGTCCATCCTCGGCGGCGACGGCACCTCGGGCTCGCCGAACACCGGCTGGCCGAACTACGACCGGATCGCGGTGCAGCCCGCCGCCTACGTGGGTCCCGGCCAGGTCGCGTGGTTCCAGTTCACGATCCAGGCGCCGACGACGCCCGGCTATTACCGCCTCTACCTCCGCCCGCTCATCGAGGGCGCGACGTGGATGGAGGACTACGGCGTGTTCTGGCTCGTGACCGTCCTGAATGCCGACGGCACGCGGCCTCCCGCGCCGCCCGCGGTGTCGAGCCCGATCGGCCACAGCGTCCTCTCGGTGGCGACCGCGCGCGGGACGTTCACGGCGCACGTCATCAAGGAGCCGCTCGCGTCCGTCACCGTGAAGACGCTCACCGCGAACGCGACGGACTGCACCAGCGACTGCCCGGTGAAGCCGCTCGAGCGCTACGTGACCGAGGCCGGCGGCTTCGCCGGGATGCACGGGACGTACCTCTGCCCGCCGGACTACTCGTGGTGCGCGGGCAAGGTGAACTCCTACGAGTACGCCGTCTTCAACACCGACCTGCGGAAGTGGCTCAACGCATGGGCGCTCGTCTCGCCGACGAACGGGCTCGCCACGTTCGTCGGCGGCACGCCGCGCTTCTACCGGCACACGTATTCGTATGACCGCAGCCCCGTGACAGCGGCGATCTCGAACTTCCCACTCCTGCTGCAGAACGGCGCGGTCGTCGACTCCGAGGCGGAGCAGACGGCGGCGCAGAAGGCGCGCGGCATGAAGGGCTCGATCGGCGTCGACGGGCAGTACGTGTACCTCGCGCTCGTGTCGAACGCGTCGGTGACGGAGTCCGCGTACGTCCTCCAGGCGCTCGGCGTCCGCGACGCGCTGAACCTCGACGGCGGCGGCACGTCGGCGATGTGGTTCGGTGGCTCCTACACGGTCGGACCCGGCCGCCTGCTGCCGAACGCGGTCGTCCTCACCTCGCGGTAGCGACCGTTAGCGGAACTTCACCCGGCCTTCCTTGTCGGAGGGCCACTCTGCATCGGCATCGTCGACGATGAGCACGAACTTCCCGCCCCAGTGCGGCGTCGGGTACGCGCCGTCGTTGCGCTCGATGTTCACGTTCGACCCGTCGGGCATCTTGATCACGGCCTGATAGGCGAAGCCGAACCACCACTCGTCGCGTAGCCACTCCTCCATGAGCAGCAGATGTCCGGTCTGGAACGTCGGCGCGCGGTACTTGTCGGGCCGCCGGCTCGCCGTCTCCTGCCGCATGTCACCGCGCTGCGGGTCCTCGACCACCACGCCGGTGATCTTATTGGCCGGGTCGTCGTAGTACGTTCCGTACGTCCCCTGGAAGCCGATGACGAGCGGCCCGTGCTGCCCGGCGAGGGTGATCGCCATCACCGGCTTGCCGCTGCGGAAGAGCCAGTACACGGCGGCGGCCGTCGCTTCCTCGCGCGTGTTGAAGCGGTAGTAGTGGTAGTTGTTCCGCGGATCGAGCCGCTTCTGCACGGTCGCGATCGCGACGGGGTCGATGCCGGGATCGTTGCTGCGGTTGAACTGCCGTGCGAGCTCGAGGATCTGGGTCGCCGTCATCTTGTCCTGGCCGGTCGTGTAGTTCTGGATGATCCGGGAGCTCGCGGCCGCGCACGCGAGCGGCTCGCCCTTCGGATCCTCGAACTCGGTGAACCACTGCACGCCGTCGAGGCGGTCACCCATCGTCCTGAACTTGTGGTCGATCGGGAATTTCCCGGCCGCGGTGGTGACGACGAGCCGCGCGACGTGGTCGGTCGCGCCCTTCAGGAAACCGGCGCACCCGAACGTCCCCTTCACGCCCGATGGATCGACCGTCGCGGCGCAGTCGAACGGTGGGGCGGGCTCGAGCGCGACGGTCGCGGCGCTCACCTTCTCGGTGGACGTCCACTGCGCGTTCAGGAAGCGCGCCGCCTGCTTGCAGCACGTGTCGTGGGCGATCTTCACCTCCGGCGCGCGCGCGGTGGGCGAGGCCGTCGGCGTCGCGCTCACGGTCACGGCGGGGGCGGACGCGTTCGGTCCGATGGGAAGGATCCCGAGGACCGCGCCATAGAGCGCTCCCGCGAAGAGCATGGCGAGGCCGACCATGATCGCCATCGGCCTCATGTCGCTGCGACCGCTCATGTGCGCCTCTATCCTGACGCACCGGTCGTGGCCTCCCGCTCCATCTCACCCATCCGACACCGCATCGACGCCCGCGTCCGCGTCCCGGCGTCCAAGAGCATCGCCAACCGCGAGCTGATCCTGTCGGCGCTCGCGCGGGGGCGATCCGAAGTGGACGTCGGGGCCATGGATCCCGGTGACGACGTGCGAGCCATGCAGGGCGCCCTCGCCGGCCTCGGCTACCAGGTCGACGGGCGAGCGAGCGGGGTCGTTCGCGTCGCGGGTGGCACGCGCTCCACCGGCGACGCGACCGTCGACGCGCGCGACGCC
>Ga0137369_10000476_pt1 | contig 35956 bp, 36 predicted proteins | sample SagtaG_12_FD_104918 | JGI IMG/M metagenome (GOLD analysis project Ga0137369, IMG submission 104918) | Vadose zone soil microbial communities from Sagehorn Ranch, Mendocino, California, USA - Sage1_L_113_16 metaG | ecosystem: Environmental > Terrestrial > Soil > Vadose zone | place: USA... | reverse complement strand
TGGTGCAGAAGGGCGAGCGCGAGGCGCGCCAGGCCAAGAAGGAGATGGTGGAGGCGAACCTGCGCCTGGTCATCTCGATCGCCAAGAAATACACCAACCGCGGTTTGCAGTTCCTCGACCTGATCCAGGAAGGCAACATCGGCCTGATGAAGGCGGTCGACAAGTTCGAGTACCGCCGCGGCTACAAGTTCTCGACCTATGGAACCTGGTGGATCCGGCAGGCGGTCAGCCGCAGCATTGCCGATCAAGCCAGAACGATCCGCATCCCCGTGCACATGATCGAGGCGGTCCACAAGATCGTGCGTACGAGCCGCCAGATGCTCAACGAGATCGGCCGCGAGCCGCAGCCGGAGGAGCTCGCCGCGAAGCTCGGCATGCCGCTCGAGAAGGTGCGCAAGGTTCTCAAGGTCGTCAAGGAACCGTTGTCGCTGGAAACTCCGGTCGGCGACGAGGATAACTCGCACCTCGGCGACTTCATCGAGGACAAGAACGCGATCCTGCCGATCGATGCGGCGATCCAGTCGAACCTGCGCGAGACCACCACCCGCGTGCTGGCGTCACTGACGGCACGCGAGGAACGCGTGCTGCGCATGCGCTTCGGGATCGGCATGAACGGCGACCACACGCTGGAGCAAGTCGGCCTGCAGTTCTCGGTGACGCGCGAGCGCATCCGCCAGATCGAGGCCAAGGCGTTGCGCAAGCTCAAGCATCCGAGCCGGTCGAGGACGCTCCGGAGCTTCCTCGATAATTGACCGGGTGGGGCAGGGGCGTAGAGCGAGCGATGCTCTTCGGTGACCGATTCATCACGCCCCGCTTCAATATGGGTTCCTTATCAATTTGGCGCCGTCAATCGACCGGAATCTTAACTTTGAGGGCTCAGAGTTCAGGGCTCTCGGTGCCGGTGGGCTTTTCTATGGAAGGGAATTGAAAGTGGCATTTGGAAAACGGTTCCCGATTCTTCAGCAAGTGCGCGAGACCAGCAAACACGTTTGCTCGACGTGCAAAGGGACAGGTCGCATCAGGGAGCGCGGCAATCCGGTGGTCTGCAAAGCTTGCAAGGGGAACGGAAAGGCCCCTGCCGCGCAAGAACCTGTGCGGTTCCACCCTTTTTCCTGAGGCCACCCGGGAAAGCGGGGGTTGGGGACGTGTCCACGCTGTGAGGGACGCCTCTGCCGTGGCGCCCGTCAAGTCTTGGGCAGCTCGATGATCTTATTCACGCTCCCCACGACGTCGTACACCGCCACCTGAAGGATCGGGTAATTCTTCTTGATTGCCATCCCGGCTTCTTCGGCAGCCTCATACGTCATGAACGACTCCTTCGTTTGCCGATCGACTTGCAGGCGAAATTGGCCGATGTCGGGTCGCTTGCCTTGCCCCAAGACCTCCTGCCCGGTTTTTTCGGGGCTTGCTTCAATCGTTATTGTCGCGGTCCGTTGTCGCGTCGCCATTCATGATTCTCCTTATGTCAGACCCGTGTCACGCTTGCTTTTGCGTGTCCGCATTCGTCAGGTACGCCAGAGCGCCGTCTACGAGCCGGTTGGGGTCGCGCTCTCCTCGTAGCCGCATCTCGATGATCCGCTTGGCGAGCGACTCACGGGTCGAGGCGGCCTCAGGCTCGGTCGCGAGCAAGCTGCCCGAGGCCTCGAGTAGTCTCCACGCGGTGTCAAAGGCCGAGCTCAAAACCCGTGTCGCTTCAGCGTCGAAGGCTTTATTTCGTAAAAGCTTAACGATCGGCACGACCATGCTCCCCTACTGCAGACGGGAGCACGATTGTCTCTCAGTCACCGGCGCTCGAAGGATGCTGCTGATGATGGGCAGTCATATATGCGCTTCCTGGCGATATAGCGAGCTTTAGAATTTAGTCTAAGTACTGAGCTTGTCCAACAGTCGCGTGAGCGCCTCCCGTCCGGCCGAATTGGCCATTCCCCTCGATTGAAAATAGATCGATGAGCGCTCGACCGGGCTTGACCTCCCGGCGCGATAAATTTCCCATCTCCACGGGTTCGGCGGCGGAGCGCGATGCTTCACCACAACCGAATAGTCGGAGGGGTCGAAATCCTTGCCCATGGCGCATCATGCGCTCGATAGCCGTCAAACGCCAGCTTCCAACCTCCTATCTCGAAATCGACGCGTACGGACAAAGAAAAGGGGCGCGCGGGGGCGCCCCTTCGAGTCTCATCGCCGATGCGATGAAGGGAGAACGCTACGCCGAATAGTACATCTCGAACTCGACTGGATGCGGAGTGTGCTCGAAGCGGATGATCTCCTGCATCTTCAGCTCCATGTAGCTGTCGATGAAATCGTCGTCGAACACGCCGCCGGCCTTGAGGAAGTCGCGGTCCTTGTCGAGATAGCCGAGCGCCTCGCGCAAGCTTCCGCACACGGTCGGGATCTGCTTGAGCTCCGCCGGCGGCAGGTCGTAGAGGTCCTTGTCGATCGCCGGGCCCGGATCGAGCTTGTTCTTGACGCCGTCGAGGCCGGCCATCAGCATCGCGGCGAAGCCGAGATAGGGATTGCAGAGCGGGTCGGGGTAGCGCACCTCGACGCGCTTGCCCTTGGGCGAGGAAGCGAGCGGGATGCGGCAGCCGGCTGAGCGATTGCGCACCGAATAGGCGAGCAGCACCGGCGCCTCGAAGCCAGGGACGAGCCGCTTGTAGGAGTTCGTCGTCGGGTTGGTGAAGGCGTTGATCGTGCGCGCGTGCTTGAGGATGCCGGCGATGTACTGCAGCGCCGTGTCCGAAAGATCGGCGTACTTGTTGCCGGCGAAGGTCGGCTTGCCCTCCTTCCAGATCGACTGATGGCAGTGCATGCCGGAGCCGTTGTCGCCATAGATCGGCTTGGGCATGAAGGTTGCGGTCTTGCCGTAGATCTGGGCGACCTGCTGGATGCAGTATTTGTAGATCTGCATCCGGTCGGCCATCGTCACCATGGGCGCGAACTTCATGCCGAGTTCGTGCTGCGCCGAGCCGACCTCGTGATGGTGCTTCTCCACCTTGACGCCCATGCGCGCCATGGCGCCGAGCATCTCCGAGCGGATGTCCTGCGCCGTGTCCTGCGGCGGCACCGGGAAGTAGCCTTTCTTGAAGCCGATATGGTGGCCGAGATTGCCGCCTTCGTAATCGGTGTCGGAGTTCGTCGGGAACTCGACCGAGTCGAGCTTGAAGCCGGTGTTGTAGGGCTGGGCCGCAAATTTCACGTCGTCGAAGATGAAGAACTCGGCTTCCGGCCCGAAGAACACGGTGTCGCCGATGCCCATAACTTTGACCAGGCCCGCGGCCTTCTTGGCGATCGAGCGCGGGTCGCGGTTGTAGGGCTCGCCGGTCAACGGCTCGAGCGTGTCGCAGATCAGGACCAACGTCGTCTCCGCATAGAACGGATCGATGCACGCGCTCTCCGGGTCGGGCATGAGTTGCATGTCGGATTCGTGGATCGCCTTCCAGCCGGCGATCGAGGAGCCGTCGAACATGATGCCTTCGCTGAAGGTGTCCTCGTCGACCGTCGTGATGTCGACGGTGACGTGCTGCCACTTGCCGCGCGGATCCGTGAACCGGAAATCGACGTATTTCACGTCGTTGTCCTTGATGAGTTTCATCACTTCTTTGGCCGTCGTCATGGAATGAATACCCTTTCGTGTGGCTGGTCGTAGGGGCGGGAGGGAGCCGTCGAAGTCGTGCGGGACCAGCGGTTCAGATGGCGTCCAATCCGGATTCCCCCGTTCTGATCCGGATGGCTTCTTCGATGTTGGAGACGAAGATCTTGCCATCCCCGATCCGCCCGGTCTGGGCGGCGCGGCGGATCGCCTCGATGGCTTTTTCGACCATGTCGTCGCCGAGCACAATCTCGATCTTCACCTTGGGGAGAAAATCCACGACGTATTCGGCTCCGCGATAAAGCTCGGTATGTCCTTTCTGCCGGCCGAAGCCCTTGGCCTCGGTCACGGTGATGCCTTGCAGGCCGACCTCCTGCAGCGCCTCCTTCACCTCGTCGAGCTTGAAGGGCTTGATGACCGCCTCGATCTTTTTCATCGCGTTTCCTTCTCCCCGACCGGGCCGGCGGACGCGCCGGAGCCGCGCTAACGGTTAGCAGGGTCCGTGCCAAGCCCGCCCGAGCGGAAAAATCACCCTCGAACAGGGAGTTAAGCTCCCCCCGCCGCCCTGCTTGTCGCTGCCGTGGCAGCCGGGCGATTAGAACTTAGGCGATCTGCCTATTTCAAGGGCGTTGGCGCTTATCCCACGCTGCAGGCGAGGGAATTGACCCACTCTCGCGCATCCCCCGCCGCGGCGGTACTGTTGGACATGATCGAATTGCTCAGCACCGCGGAGATGGCGGAGGCCGACCGCTTGACAATCGCCGGCGGGGTCGCGGGCCTGGCGCTAATGGAACATGCGGGGCGGGCGGTGGCGGACTGGGTGGCCGCGCGCCATCCGCCCGCCAGTCGGATCGTCGTGGTCGCCGGACCGGGCAACAACGGGGGCGACGGCTTCGTCGTCGCCCGGATTCTGGCCGAGCGTGGTTATCGGGTGCGGGTGTTGCTCCTTGGCGGGTTGGCGCGGCTGCGCGGCGACGCGGCGCTGGCCGCGCAACGCTGGCAGGGGCCGACCGGGGATGCGACGCCAGGGGCGCTTTTGCCGGCCGATGCGGTCGTCGATGCGCTGTTCGGGGCCGGGCTCGACCGGCCGGTCGAGGGTGCGCCGCGCGCCATGATCGAGGCGATAAACTTATGCACATGCGTTTATGCGGTCGATCTGCCGAGCGGCATCAACGGCACGACCGGTGCGGTGATGGGGCTCGCGGTCAACGCCGCCGAGACGGTGACCTTCTTCCGGCGCAAGCTCGGCCATCTGCTGCTGCCGGGCAGGCTCCATTGCGGAACGGTCCACGTCGCCGACATCGGCATATCAGGACGCGTGCTGGCCGAGATCAAGCCGCGCGCATTCCTCAACGCGCCGGAACTCTGGCGGGCGGCGTTTCCGGTGCCCCAGGCCGGCGGGCACAAGTATCTGCGCGGCCATGCGGTGGTGGTCTCCGGCGGCCTTTCGTCGACCGGGGCGGCGCGGTTGGCGGCGCGCGGCGCGCTGCGGGCAGGGGCAGGCCTCGTCACCATCGCCAGCCCGCGCGAGGCACTCGCCGTCAACGCGGCGGCAAACCTCGCCGTCATGGTGCGTCCGGTCGATGGCGCCCAGGAGCTCGCCGGCTTTCTCGCCGATGCGCGCCGCAATGTCGTGGTGCTGGGACCGGGCGGCGGCGTTGGGCCGCAGATGCAGGAACTGGTGCTGGCAGCACTCGCCGGGCCGCGCGCCGTTGTGCTCGATGCGGATGCGCTCACGAGCTTCGCTGATGCGCCGCAAGAGCTGATCCAAGCGATCAGGAGGCGCGGGGAGGCGGCCACGCTGCTGACCCCCCACGAAGGCGAGTTCTATCGCCTTTTCAAATCGATGGAAGACATTCATAAAGCCGATTCTAAGCTCGATCGGGCGCGCAAAGCCGCCGAGATCACAGGCGTGGTCGTGCTGCTGAAGGGCTCCGACACCGTCGTTGCGGCGCCCGATGGCCGCGCGGCCGTCGCCGACAACGCGTCGTCCTGGCTGGCGACCGCGGGCTCGGGCGACGTGCTGGCGGGTTTCGCGGCGGGACTCCTTGCGCAAGCCATGCCGTGCTTCGAGGCCGCATCGGCGGCGGTCTGGCTGCATGGCGAGGCCGGCACCGAGGCCGGGCCGGGGCTGATCGCGGAGGATTTGCCGGAGGCGCTGCCGAAGGTCTACCGCCGATTGCTTGGAACGCGTGCGGGGGGCCTCTGACCGCCCGGCACAGCGTCGACGTTAGTCCAAATAGCCGCGCTTGCCGGTCTGGATGAGCTCATAGAGCGCCTTGATCTCGCCCTCGAGCCGGCCGTAGTTCCGCCAATCCTTGTATTGCGGAAACTTCAGCGTCTTGAGGGCGTCGTCGAGGCTCATGCCCTTGGCGATCGCGTCTTTCACGGTGGCGTATTCGTCCGCCAGCATCGCGGCCAGCTCTTTCACGTCCTTGCCGGTGGACACGTCGCCGTGGGCCGGTAGAATCTTATCGACGTCCATGGCGGCAAGCTGGTCGAGCAACTTGAGCCAGGTCTCCACCGACGGCGTGAACGCCATGTTGGGCATGCTGCGCGGTCCGAACATGCCGGTGGTGAAGACCATGCGGGCATGCGGGAAGAACACGAAGGTGTCACCGGCCTGCTGACCGGGACCGAGATAGGCGAGACGGACCTCGCGCCCGCCGAGATGGATGGTCATCTCGCTGTCGAAGGTGACGTCCGGCAGGACGAGCTTGACCTCATTCGGATCGAAGCCGCGGCTCTTGAAGAAATTGCCGCGCCGCGCGATCTCCTTCGGCTGCACTTTCTCCATCAGGCGGGCCGTGTCCTTCTGCGCAACGATGGTGGCGCCGGCGGCCTTGAACGGCGGATTGCCGAAGTGATGGTCGCCATGGAAGTGGCTGTTGATCACCCACTTGATCGGTTTGTCGGTGACCTTGCGGATGCGGTCGATGAGGTCCTGGCCGTCGCGCGGGTGCTGGCGGGTGTCGATCACCAGCACGCCGTCTCCGGTGACCAGCACGACCGAGTTGGATGACGTGAACTCGAACAGAAAATAGAGGTCGGGAGCGACCTGCTTGAATTCGACCCCGCTGCGCTGCGACGTTTCCTGGGCCGCCGCAGGTGCGCTGACGAAGACGACGGCTGCGAGCAGCAGGAATGGGTGAACCAGGCGCCGGCCGAGCGTGCGAACCGCGCTACCCCGCGCACTCGTGATCGCGTTCGAGTGAGTTGCTCTCATTTTGATGTCCTCCCCGCCCGCCAAGCCAGCATATCAGGAATGTTTTGGCCAAACGAAGCCGTCAAGGCAGCGGGCCAGATTTTGGCCAAACAAAGCCGTTGAGGCAGCGGACCGGGTTTGGCCAAACGAAGCCATTAAGGCAGCGGACCAGGTCAGGTCACGGCGAACCAAACCGCCATGTCGGCGTCCGTTTGCTCCAGTCTCCGGCAGTGAACCAGCCACTTTCCCGGATTGTCGGCGACGAAGGCGATGCGCTCGACCTGTTCGCCGACCACGAGCGTGTCGAGCCAAAACGGTTTCCAGCCATCGTCGAGCCGGTCGAGCAGGCGGACATGGTGGCCGTGCAGGTGCACGACGTGCGGGCGGCCGGTCGGGTTGCGGAGCGCCAAAGTCACGGCGCGGCCGCGGCGGACGGTGAAGAGCGGCGGGCCGGCCGGGTCGAGCGGCTTGGCGCTGCCGAGCGCCAAGTCGACCTTGAGCGAGCTCTTCAGGTCGATGCGGGCCGGCAGCGGATTTGACGGCAGCGGCAGCGGGTCCGGTCGCGGCGCGGCTCGCGCATTGCCGGCGCTCCCATAGACCAGCCGCGCGATCGGTTGCTCGTCCCGAAGGCCCGACAGGATCGGCGTGGTGGTCCCTGGTTCGCGCAGGGTGTCGACGAACAGATCGACCCGACTGCCGGGCCCGAGTGCGATCCTTCCGTCGCGCGCGAGAAACGGCTCGGCCGGCTGGCCGTCGATCGCCATGACCCAGAGGGAATGGCCTTCGATCCTGAGCGCCAGACCGCGCGCGCCGGTCGCGTTGATCAGCCGCATGCGCAATCGCTCGCCGGGCTTCACCGGGATGTCGGGCCGCACCGATCCGTTGACCAGCACGAATCCGGACAAGCCGCCGGGCTCGAGAGCCATTCCGAGCACCAGCACGATGTCCCGATCGACGCCGACGGGTTCCGGCTCCTCGACGATCAGCGCGCCATGGAGGCCGCGGTCCGCCTGGCCGGGGGCGTGGTACCAGAACGTGCCGGCGTCGGGCGGGCGAAAGCGATAGTCGAAGCTCGTGCCGGGTGCGACCGGCGGCTGGGTCAGGTGCGGAACCCCGTCCATGGCGTTGGGCAGCCGGATGCCATGCCAGTGGATGCTGGCCGGCTCGGGGAGCTCGTTGACAAGGCGCACGCGCAGCTCCTCGCCGCGCCTGAGCCGAAGCGTCGGGCCCGGCACCGTGCCGTCATAGGCCCAGCGGGATCGCTGTTGTCCCTCGCCGCTCCCTGCCGTGCCTGCCCGCAGGACGCGGAAGCGGTCGGGAGCGGGCTCCGCCCGCGACTGGATCGGCAGACCCAGCCAGGTGACGGCCATGCCCGCGCCAGCCAGGAACCGGCGGCGCGACCACATGCGGGCGGAGAGCGACATTTCAGGCGCCTTGACGCGGGGCGGGAGAGCGGGCTCATAGCCCGCCATCGCGCGGTTGAGAAGCTTCCCGAAAGCGCCTATTTTCTCGTGTGCGCTTAGCTTTCCGCGTGATATAAGCCGCGCCGCCCGTTCAGCGCCGAGGGTGCCCTCTGCGGGCGTGGCGGAATTGGTAGACGCGCGGGATTTAGGTTCCCGTGACGAAAGTCGTGGGGGTTCGAGCCCCTCCGCCCGCACCACGCCGAGGCCAAACGCAGCTCCGGGTCGACGCCCGATCCCTTGTCCGACGACCGCCCCGCTCTGAAGAAGTAGATTATCGCCATGCAAGTCACAGAAACCCTTTCCGACGGCCTCAAACGCGAATTCCAGGTCACCGTCCCGGCCTCCGATCTCGAGGCGCGGGTCGCCGAGCGGCTCGGCGACCTCAAGGAGCGCGTCCGCCTCAACGGCTTCCGCCCCGGCAAGGTGCCGGTCGCGCACCTCAAGAAGGTCTATGGCCGCGCCGTGATGGCGGAGACCATCGAGGCCATCATCCGTGAGATGAACGCCAAGATCGTCAGCGATCACGGCCTCAAGCTCGCCATGGAGCCCAAGGTCACGATCCCGAACGAAGCGACCGAGGTCGAAAAGGTCATCGGCGGGCAATCCGACCTCGCCTATACCCTGGCGCTCGAGGTGCTGCCGAAGATCGAGCTCGCCGATTTCCAGGGCATCAAGCTCGAGCGCTTGGTTGCCGAGGTGACCGAGGCGGAGATCGGCGAAGCCCTCGGCAAGATCGCCGAGCAGAATCGGCCGTTCGCCGCCAAGGGAGAGGGCGCGAAGGTCGAGCAGGGCGATCGGGTCGTCATCGATTTCACCGGCAAGCTCGACGGCCAGCCCTTCGAAGGCGGCAGCGGCGGCGATGTCGGCATCAATGTCGGATCGGGGACCTTCATTCCGGGCTTCGAGGAGCAGTTGATCGGGATGTCCGCCGGCGAGACGCGGCAGGTGAAGGTGACGTTCCCGGCCGGGTATCCGGCGGCGCATCTGGCCGAAAAGGAAGCCGAGTTCGAGGTCACCGCGAAATCGATCGAGGTGCCGACCGGCGTCACGGTCGACGACGCGTTTGCGAAATCGCTTGGCCTCGAATCGCTCGACAAGCTCAAGGAGGCGGTCAAAACGCGGCTGCAGCAGGAGCATGTGGTGCAGAGCCGCCAGAAGCTCAAGCGCCGGCTGCTCGACGCGCTCGATGGGCTGCATCAATTCGCCCTGCCGCCGACGCTCGCCGAGGAGGAATTCAAGAACGTGTGGAGTGCGGTCGAGAGCGACCTCAAGGCGCAGGGCCGCACCTTCGCGGACGAAGGCACCACCGAGGAAAAAGCCAGAGAGGAATATCGCGCCATTGCCGAACGGCGGGTCCGCCTCGGGCTGGTGCTGGCGGAAATCGGCGAAAAGAACAACATCTCGGTAACCGACGACGAGATCACGCGCTCGATCGTCGAACGGACGCGCCAATTCCCCGGTCGCGAGCAGGAGATCTGGGAGCACTACAAGAAGAACCCCGCCGCGGTGGCGGGCGTGCGCGCGCCGATCTTCGAGGAAAAGGTGGTCGATTTCCTGATCGAGCTCGCCACCGTGACCGAGAAACCGGTGTCCCGCGAGGAACTCTACAAGGACGACGAAGACAGCGCTTCGGCCGCTTGAGCGCAGAAGCGGTGCTTTGTCGGCGCGAATCGTGGAATAAGGCGATGGGACGTTTATCCGACCTCGCTCGGAAGAGCTGGCGCTTGCGGGGCGGACTGCGTTGTTCCTTCTGTGGGCGCCACTCCAGCCAGGTCGGGCGTCTTGTGGCCGGCGCATCCGCTCATATCTGTGACGAGTGCGTCACCAAATGTATCGCGGTTCTGGAGCAACACGGCGGCCTCGGGCCGACGTCCCAGTCCGCCGACCCAGGTAGGTAATCCATGCGCGATCCGGTCGACACCTACATGAACACCCTCGTCCCGATGGTGGTCGAGCAGACCAACCGCGGCGAGCGCGCCTACGACATTTTTTCCCGGCTGTTGAAGGAGCGCATCATCTTCATCACCGGCGCGGTCGAGGACGTGATGTCCACGCTGGTGGTCGCCCAGCTGCTGTTCCTGGAGGCCGACAACCCGAAAAAAGAGATCGCGATGTACATCAACTCGCCGGGTGGCGTCGTGACCTCCGGGCTCGCGATCTACGACACCATGCAGTTCGTCCGGCCGGCGGTGTCTACGCTATGCGTCGGCCAGGCCGCCTCCATGGCATCGCTGCTGCTGGCCGCCGGCCATAAGGACATGCGTTTCGCGCTCCCCAATTCCCGCATCATGCTGCACCAGCCCTCCGGCGGCTTCCAGGGGCAGGCCACCGACATCATGCTGCACGCCCAGGAGATCCTGAACCTCAAGAAGCGGCTCAATGAAATCTACGTGAAACATACCGGTCAGCCGCTCAAGAAGATCGAGGACGCGCTGGAGCGCGACTACTTCCTGACCGGGGAAATGGCCGTGGAATGGGGAATTGTCGACAAGGTCATCAATAAGCGTCCGGAGGACCCGGCGGCGCTCAAGGTCGTCTAAGGTCTAGTGCCGGGGGCTCCCGGCCGGGCATTTTCCCGGGATTGGCGGCAAAATCCGCCGGGCGGCCGTCAAAAAGTCGCCATCACCCTGAATTTTCATCATTAATGAAATCTTGATTATCGCCGAGCTACCGTGGTTCGCTAGGACCGATTTGGTAAGGAACGGGCTCAAAACCCGGGAGATGTGTGACATCCGTGCTACGGACTCTTAGGAGTGCCCTTGTTATGCTTGGCCTCCAAGCGGCCGGTTCGAGGAGGTTGCGGACGTTCGGAGAGATGGAATGAGCAAAGTCGGCAGCGACTCCAAGAACACGCTCTATTGCTCGTTCTGCGGCAAGAGCCAGCACGAGGTGCGCAAGCTCATTGCCGGCCCGACGGTGTTCATTTGCGACGAGTGCGTCGAGCTGTGCATGGACATCATCCGCGAGGAAAACAAATCCTCGCTGGTGAAGTCGCGCGACGGAATTCCGACGCCGAAGGAAATTCGCAAGGTTCTCGACGATTACGTGATCGGTCAGGATCACGCCAAGAAGGTGCTCTCGGTCGCCGTCCACAATCACTACAAGCGGCTCAATCACCAGACCAAGCACAACGACGTCGAGCTGGCGAAATCGAACATTTTGCTGATCGGTCCGACCGGCTCCGGCAAGACGCTGCTGGCGCAGACGCTCGCGCGCATCCTCGACGTGCCGTTCACGATGGCCGATGCGACGACGCTGACCGAGGCCGGCTATGTCGGCGAGGACGTCGAGAACATCATCCTCAAGCTCTTGCAGTCGGCCGACTACAACGTCGAGCGCGCGCAGCGCGGCATCGTCTATATCGACGAGATCGACAAGATCAGCCGCAAGTCCGACAACCCCTCGATCACCCGCGACGTGTCGGGCGAGGGCGTGCAGCAGGCGCTCTTGAAGATCATGGAAGGCACCATCGCCTCGGTGCCTCCGCAAGGCGGCCGCAAGCATCCGCAGCAGGAATTCCTCCAGGTCGACACCACGAATATCCTGTTCGTCTGCGGCGGCGCCTTCGCCGGTCTCGAAAAGATCATTTCCGCGCGCGGCCGCTCGACCTCGATCGGCTTCTCCGCCAAGGTCTTGGCGCCTGAAGATCGCAAGGCGGGCGAGATCTTCCGCGAGGTCGAGCCCGAGGACCTGCTCAAATACGGCCTGATCCCGGAATTCGTCGGTCGGCTTCCCGTCGTGGCCACGCTCGAGGATCTCGACGAGCCTTCGCTCAAACTCATTCTGACCCAGCCGAAGAATGCGCTGGTGAAGCAATACCAGCGCCTGTTCGAGATGGAGAGCATCGATCTGACCCTGGCGGATGAGGCGCTCGGCGCCATCGCCCGCAAGGCGATCGACCGCAAGACCGGTGCGCGGGGGCTGCGCTCGATCATGGAGGGCATCCTGCTCGACACCATGTTCGACTTGCCGAGCCTCGAAGGCGTCGAGGAGGTGGTGATCTCGCGAGAGGTGGTCGAGGGCACCGCGCGGCCGCTCTATATCTACGCCGATCGCGCCGACCGCGCGAGCGGCGACGCGAGCGCCTGAGCCTGTGATTTAGGCGCCATTGCTCCCGGCGATTCGTCAGGGCCCGGTTCCATTGTTGGTTCCGACTCGGCTATTTACTTGAATTTCCGGGCTTACTTGACACCGGCGCGACCCGTCGCCACCTATTACGGGCGAACGAAACAGCGTACGAAGGACACATCGAAATTCTCCGGGGAGGGTTTCGTACCCACCCTCCGGCACATGGCTCCCAAGGCGGCCGTGTTTCCCTTCCCGGCCCATCTCTGCACTCGACCGTGATGCCGCAGGCGCGGGTTGCGGGCGAGGGGCACAACAACAAGGACCTCGGGCCATGACCAGCGCGAAGCCAAAGCCGTCGCTCACTCCCGGTGAGATCCGGGCCTACCCGGTATTGCCGCTGCGCGACATCGTCGTCTTCCCGCACATGATCGTGCCGCTCTTCGTCGGGCGCGAGAAATCGATCAAGGCGCTCGAAGAAGTGATGCGCTCCGACACGTTCATTCTGCTCGCCACGCAGAAGAACGCCTCCGATGACGATCCGGCGACCGGCGCCATCTACGAGATCGGCACGCTCGCGAGCGTGCTGCAGCTGCTCAAGCTGCCCGACGGCACCGTCAAGGTGCTGGTCGAGGGCGCCGCGCGCGCCAAGGTCGAGCGCTACACCGACCGGGCCGACTACTATGAAGCCGACGCCGTCGTGCTGGCCGACTCCAGCGGCGAGCAGGTGGAGGCGGAGGCGCTGGCGCGCTCGGTGATCAACGAATTCGAGAGCTACGTGAAGCTCAACAAGAAGGTGTCGCCGGAGGTGGTCGGCGTGGTCCAGCAGATCGAGGACTATGCCAAGCTCGCCGACACGGTGGCGTCGCACCTCGCCGTCAAGATTCCCGACAAGCAGGTGATCCTGGAAACGCCCTCCGTCACCGAGCGGCTCGAAAAGGTGCTCGGCCTGATGGAGAGCGAGATCTCGGTGCTGCAGGTCGAGAAGCGCATCCGTACGCGCGTCAAGCGCCAGATGGAGAAGACCCAGCGCGAGTACTATCTCAACGAGCAGATGAAGGCGATCCAGAAGGAGCTCGGCGACGAGGAAGGCAAGGACGAGCTCGCCGAGATCGAGGACAAGATCAAGAAGACCAAGCTCTCGAAGGAGGCGCGCGAGAAGGCCACCCACGAGCTGAAGAAGCTCAGGCAAATGTCGCCGATGTCGGCGGAAGCCACTGTCGTGCGCAACTATCTCGACTGGCTCTTGTCGATCCCTTGGAACAAGAAGAGCAAGGTCAAGAAGGACCTCGTGCATGCGCAGGAGATCCTCGACAACGACCACTACGGCCTTGAGAAGGTCAAGGAGCGGATCGTCGAATATCTCGCCGTCCAGCAGCGCGCCAACAAGCTGACCGGCCCGATCCTGTGCCTGGTCGGCCCGCCCGGCGTCGGCAAGACCTCGCTCGGCAAGTCGATCGCGCGTGCGACCGGCCGCGACTTCGTGCGCGTGTCGCTCGGCGGCGTGCGTGACGAGGCCGAGATCCGCGGCCACCGGCGCACCTATATCGGCTCGATGCCCGGCAAGGTCATCCAGTCGATGCGCAAGGCGAAGTCGTCGAACCCGCTGTTCCTGCTCGACGAGGTGGACAAGATGGGCGCCGACTTCCGCGGCGATCCCTCCTCGGCACTGCTCGAGGTGCTCGACCCCGAGCAGAACCACACCTTCAACGACCACTACCTGGAGGTCGACTACGATCTTTCCAGCGTGATGTTCATCACCACCGCGAACACGCTCAACATCCCGCCGCCCTTGATGGACCGCATGGAGATCATCCGGATCGCCGGCTACACCGAGGACGAGAAGGTCGAGATCGCGCGCAAGCATCTGATCCCGCACGCGATCGCCAAGCACGGCCTCGATGCCAAGGAATGGGCGATCGACGACGAGGCGCTGCTCCTGCTGATCCGCCGCTACACGCGGGAGGCGGGCGTGCGCAATCTCGAGCGCGAGCTCTCCACCTTGATCCGCAAGGCGGTGAAAGAGCTGATCTTGACGAAGAAGAAGTCGATCACGGTGGAGGCGAAGACCGTCGCCGACTATCTCGGCGTGCCGAAGTTCCGCTACGGCGAGGTCGAGGACGAGGACCAGGTCGGCGTCGTCACCGGATTGGCGTGGACCGATGTGGGCGGTGAGCTGCTCACCATCGAAGCCGCCATGATGCCCGGCAAGGGCAAGATGACGGTGACCGGCAACCTGCGCGACGTGATGAAGGAATCGATCTCGGCCGCGGCCTCCTATGTGCGCATGCGCGCGGTCGCCTTCGGCATCGAGCCGCCGTCCTTCGACAAGAAGGACATCCACGTGCACGTGCCGGAGGGCGCCACCCCGAAGGACGGCCCGTCGGCCGGCGTCGCCATGGTGAGCGCGATCGTGTCGGTGATGACCGGCATCCCGGTGCGCCGCGACGTCGCGATGACCGGCGAGATCACGCTGCGCGGCCGGGTGCTGCCGATCGGCGGCTTGAAGGAGAAGCTGCTGGCGGCCTCGCGCGGCGGCATGAAGACCGTGCTGATCCCGGAGGAGAACGCCAAGGATCTGATCGAGATCAGCGAGAGCATCAAGAAGGGGCTCGACATCATCCCGGTCTCGCGCATGGACGAGGTGCTGACGCGTTCGCTCACGCGCAAGCCCGAGCCGATCGAGTGGGACGAGGAGAAGGCGAAGCCGACCGCGACCTCGGTGACCACCGAGCCGGCGGTGGAGGAGGAATCTTCGACGCTGACCGCGCACTGAACGCGGCGCTTCGCGGCTTCTGGCAAGGATCGACGGCGGCGCCCTGCGGCGCCGCCGTTTTTCATGAACGCATATTTACGCCCGCCCATCCGCCGTTACCGTCGGCGGCCCGCGGCGATCCTGCTTTCTTGACATCGCTCGGATCAAGCGCGACAAAAAGCCCCGCTACTGCTGCGACCTGCAGATCGCCTCGCGGCTTCCAAAATGCGGCAGGTCCGGAGCTTCGAAGCACTTTCTGACGCGCGTTCGACCGCTGAAGCTCCTCGCGCCATCGCCGAAACTTTGTCGGAGACATGAGTCATGAAAACGTCGTTCACCAGCGCTGTGTTGTGTGCCGCATTGGCGGGGCTGTTGGCTTGGTCGAGTCCGGTCGCTGCACAGGAGAAAGCCGCCAAGCCGAAGGCCGCTGTCACCCTTGCCACCGGCCAGTTCGCGACCGAAGCGGAGGCCAAGGCAAGTTGTCCGACCGACTCCGTCGTGTGGGTCAACCTGCGGTCCAAGGTTTACCATGCGAGCGGCAGCAAGGCCTACGGCAAGACCAAGCGGGGCGCATACATGTGCGAGAAGGAATCGGTCGCGGCCGGCTTCCGCGCGCCGAAGCCGTCCAAGGCCAAGCGCGCTTGAGCAAGATCGGCGTTCGCGTCACCGCGCGGTCGTACCCGTTCGCTACCATCGCGAACCGTCAAAGGAGGAAACCATGACACGCATCATCCTTGCTGGTGTTGCTGCATTGTCTCTCGTCGCGGCTGCTGCCTACGCGCAAGCTCCGACGACCTGCAAAGGGCAGTCGGCGGAAAAGAAGCTGCATGGCGCGGCGGAGAAAAGCTTCATGACGAAGTGCGCGAAAGACGCAAAGACGGCGTGCGATGCGCAGGCTGTCGAGAAAAAGCTCGCAGGCGCGGCCAAGAACAGCTTCACCAAGAAATGCGTCACCGACGCGGTCGGCGCCTGATCGAGGGTTTCCCCGTCGCGGCTGAACGGATCTGCGGTTCGGCGGCGCCTTGCGAGGCGCCGCCGAACTCTTTTGTCGAGCGCCAATTTTACGGCTTGACAATTTGCGAACAAAGCATGAACATGGCGTTGCTGCCGGTTAGACCCTGCAGATCGCCTTGCGGCAATCCAAACGCGGCAGTTCGTTCGCTCTGACGCTTTCGACCGGTCAGGTTGTCAGCGTGCGGGGAGAACTTTTTCGGGAGGTGTGTGATGAAAGGGACGTTCTCTGTGGTGATGTGTGCTGCATTTGTCGGACTACTGGCGGTGTCTCAATCCGCGTTCGCACAGCAGAAGAGTGTCAAGCTCTGCAATGACGAGTGGGCCGCCGACAAGGCCGCCATCCAGGCAAGCGGCAAGACCAAAAGAGTCTTCGTGGCCGAGTGCAGCGGCGTTGCGGTGACACCGCGAAAGCCCAGCGGCGCGCTTGCGGGTCGGGAGCAGTTCGCGACCGAAGCCGCCGCCAAGGCGAGTTGCCCGACCGACGCCATTGTTTGGATCAACCCGAGGTCCAAGGTTTACCACGCCGGCAGCAGCAGGAGTTACGGCAAGACCAAACAGGGCGCCTATATGTGCGAGAAGGAATCGGTCGCGGCCGGTTTCCGCGCGCCCAAGGTTGCAAGGCGCGCTGCGACCTGACCGACAGGCTCGCCTGAAGCGATTGATGCTCGGACGATCGTGGCGGTGCCGTTCGGGCCACCGCCACGATTTTTGTTGCGCGAGAGCGTGAGCGGAGCGGGCTCATGCGAAGCATCGCGCGGCGTGAGCTGGTCGTTATGGCCTTCGCATGCCGGGTCGGTCGCCGACATCGGCATTGCAGCCAAAATCGGCTTGCAATTCACCGGGACTCAGCAATCCTTTGCTCCGATCCGACGGAGGAGATCGCTCGATGACCAAGAACGAGCTGATCGCTGCGGTGGCCGACAAGACCCGGTTGAGCAAGATTGCGGCGGCCTCCGCCGTCGAGGCGACCTTCGATGCCATCACCACGACGTTGAAGAAGGGCGGTGACGTCAAGATCATGGGTTTCGGCCATTTCCGGGTGGTCAGGCGGGCGGCACGCGACGGCCGCGACCCGCGCACCGGCGCCCCGGTCAAGATCGAGGCTTCGAAGCGGCCGCGCTTCACCGCCGGCAAGGGGCTGAAAGAGGCGGTCAACGGGTAAGCGTCGCGCTTGCGGCTTTCTGCGCGCGCCCGCTGCACGGGAACATTTCTGCGCCTTCGTGCGCTTGCCTCGCCGTTGGAGATGGCGCTAAAGGTGAGGTGCGGGCGGTTAGCTCAGTTGGTAGAGCATCTCGTTTACACCGAGAGGGTCGGCGGTTCGAGTCCGTCACCGCCCACCGGCCTTCGCTGCTCCGCAGCTTCGGCCGGCAAGCCAGCCTTGAGCGCGAAGGCCGCCCGTCGTAGCCCGAATTCAATCGATCAAAACCAAACACACGCCGGCGGCCGCGCAAGGCCGCCGTCGTGCGCGTGAGGTCCCGCCAGGACCGCTGTCGGGTTACACCGCTTCCTTGAGTTCCTTAGCGGCGCGGAAGGCGACCTTTTTGCTCGCCTTGATCTGGATCGGCTCGCCGGTCGCCGGGTTGCGGCCCATGCGCGCGGCGCGCTTGCGCACGACCAGGATGCCGAGGCCACCGATGCGAATACGGTCGCCCTTCTTGAGGTGCTTGGTCACCAAGCCGACCAAGTCGCCGAGGACCGCCTCGGTCTGTTTTTTCGACATCTCATGGGATTCCGAAAGATTGGCGGCGAGATGCTTCAGGGTCACGGTCGCGGGTGCGCCCGGTTTCTTGGCTGCCATGGCTGGCCCTCCTCGTTTGCAGCAAAGTGGCCATCAAAGCCACTTATCACGCAGTCGCATTAGACGATTCGGATATGGTCTGACCATGACTTATTCGCGAAAAATGTGGGTTTCTTCGATCCCACCCCTCGGAAACCCCCAAACGGCGGGCCTTGGACAGGTGGGGTAGGGCGTCAAAACCCTGTTTTGGCCGGTGTAACAGGCATTTCGCAGCCCTCATGGGCCGGACTTGTCGGCTTGACTTGGCCAGGGTGGGTATTTAACTCCGCACGGCGCCCGCGGGGGCGTAGCTCAGTTGGTTAGAGCGTCGGCCTGTCACGCCGAAGGTCGCGGGTTCGAGTCCCGTCGCTCCCGCCATTTTTTCACTCGCGAATTTCATTGCCGCGCTCCCGTCATGACACTTGGCCTTTGCCGGTCGTGACAGTTTGGGTCGGGCTCCGTTCTGGCGCGCGCCGTGAGGCGTGTGCTTGTCACGAACATGATCGCCGTGAGGTCATCTAACGACTTCCACTCACGGCTGCGATTGACCGCCATCTTGGCTGCGATCCGCTTCCACAAGCGCGCAAAGCCAATCGACCCGCTCGAACAGCCGGCGCAAATGCATTAATCTCGCGATCGCCCCCGGTCCAACAATGGCCTCATCGAGAATAAGTCGGACCGGCGCAGGGAGAGCGCCATGTTCTCGAAGATCAATCACGTCGCCATTGTCAGTGAAAATTATGCGCAGCTCGCACAGTTCTACGAAGCGGTCTTCGGCATGCGGGCCTCGGCCAAGACCCGCCTCGGCAGCGCGGTCACGGTGGGCGACGGATATGTGGGGCTCAACATCAATCCGCGGCGGGCGGGACGGTCCGCCGGCCTCGACCATTTCGGCATCGAGGTCGAGGACGTCGAGACGGTGTTCGATCGGATGCGCAAGAGCTACCCGGAGGTGAAGTGGCTGCGGCGGCCCTCGAACCGCCCGTTCGCCGGCATCACCACCCACGATCCGGACGGCAACGTGTTCGACATTTCGCAAAAAGACATGAAGAACCGCACCTCGGTCTATGTCGAGAACGACGGCAAGGCGAATCCGCGCCACATCAATCACATGGCGATGCGGACGATGCGGCCGGCGGAGATGGCGGATTTTTTCCACGATGTGTTCGAGCTGGCGCCCGCCAACAAGAAGCCCGATGACCGCAACCACTATGTCACCGACGGGCACGTGACGCTCGTCATCATGCCCTGGAACATCACCGACTATGACGGCACCGGCATCATCACGCCGGGCATGGACCACATCGGCTTCAAGGTCGAGAACATGCAGGCCTTCAAGCAGGACGTTGCGCGCATCGCAGCCGACAAACTCCGTCTCGCGCCCGCTCCGATGACGGGCGCGGAGGGTGGCGCGCTGGAAAAGCTCTTCCGCCGCTCCTGTCCGCTCGGCCAGCACCAGATGGCCGATTGCGACGGTATTTTGATCGATGTCGCCGCAGACGAGTGATCGCTGCGCGCCAAATGGCGTGCGTGCGTCACGGCTCGGAGAAGCTCGTCATGGGTCGCTCATGCGCCGTTCTCATCGGGGCCGTGGCGCTCGCGGTTCTCTTGCCAGGTACGGCGCGCGCGGATGAATTCTACAAGGGCCGGCAAATCTCGTGGATCCTGAGTGCGGATGTCGGCGGCGGCTATGCGAGTTATGCGCGCGCATTCGCGCCGTTTTTCGCAAACCACATTCCCGGCAAGCCCAATATCGTCATCCAGCACATGCCCGGCGCCGGCGGCATTCGTGCCATGAGCTATTTCGATTCGGTCGCTCCCAAGGACGGCAGCACGCTCGGGCTCGTTCACTCGAGCGTGCCGTTCGCGCCGCTGTTCGGGATCAAGGGCGCGAGATTCGACCCGCGGCGGATGCACTGGATCGGCAGCCTGGACGCTAATACGGCGATCTGCGTCGCCTGGCACACGTCACGCATCAAGACCTGGGCGGACGTGCTCGAGAAGGAATTCACCGTCGGCGGCTCGGGCGTTGGCTCGCAGATGGAAACGATGCCGGCCCTGCTCAACAAGCTGTTCGGCACCAAGATGAAGGTCATTTCGGGCTATAGGGGCGGCAACGAAATCTATCTGGCGATGGAACGCGGCGAGGTCGATGGCCGCTGCGGCGGGCTGGTGTCGTCGATCAACTCCACCCGTGCCGACTGGTTTGCACAAAAGAAAGTTTCGGTCCCGATCGTGGTCGCGCTCGAACGCACGCCCTCGTTCCCGGAGGTTCCGGCGGTCGCCGAGTTCGCCAGGAACGAGCGCAGCCGACAGGTCCTCCAGCTGTTCGTGGCCCCGCAGGCGATGGATCGTCCCATACTCGCTCCGCCCGGCGTTCCGCCTGCGCGGATCGCGGTGCTGCGGACGGCCTTCCACGCCGCGATGAACGACCCCGGATTCATCGCCGAAGCCAAGAAGCAGCATATCGAAATCCAGGAGGTCGACGGCGATCGAGTCGCCAAGATCATCGCCGACGCCTACGCACTGCCCCCCGATATCGTCAAGGCCGCGACCGAGGCGATGAGCGTGGCCGGCGCCGGCAGCGAGTAGGGCAGGCTTCGCAAGTCCGCACAGGATCGTGGAGAGGTCATGCGGGGAGGGACGTCTTCACTTGCTGTGAATCTTGCGCACCAGGTCGAGCACGTCCTTGGGGGTCGCGAACAGTTGCGCGACCACCTGCTGCAGCTCGATGCCGCTCACCGGATCGACGTCGAGCTTGAGCTTCTTGGCTTCGGCCAGCAGCTCGGGATCCTTGTTCACCGCGTCGAAGGCGGCGCGCAGCTCGGTGACGCGCTCGCGCGGAAGATCGGGCGGCGCGAGCATCGGCCAGGCCAGAATGGAGTCGGATTCCAGCACCTCGATCGCGCGCCGCCCGGTGTCGGTGCCGGCAAGCTCGTGGGCGATCGGAATGTTCGGCAACAGCCCGGTCTTGGCGAGCGTGAACTGGGCGAGCGGCTTGACCTTGCGGCTCGGCAGCCAGTCCGGCGCGCGCGAATTGAGGCTGTCGAGCGACCAGCCGCAATAGCCTTCGACCTCGCCTTTCTCCATCGCCATGGAGATCTCGTTGCCGCCCGGATAGCCCGACACGATCTTGAACTTGGTGCCGGCAATCTCGTTGAGCGCCTTCGGGAAGGTCATGGTGCGCGAGCCGGGACCGGTCGCGCCGACCACCACTTCGCGTCGCTTGACGTCCTCGATGCTTGCCACCGGCGCCGTCTGCCAAACCAGACAGAGGAAATTGTCGCGCGTCCTGCCGCCGATCCAGGTGAAACGCCGCGCGTCGTATTTGCCTTGCGCAGTTCCGACCAGCGGCTCGATCACGGTACCGCCGCCCACCACGCCGAGCGTGGTGCCGTCCTTGGGCGCGACGTTGTAGAGGTTCGCGGCCGCCACCAGGCTGCCGGCGCCCGGCATGTTCTGCACCAACACGCTCGGTTTTCCCGGCAGATATCTGCCGATATGGCGCGCATAGAGCCGCGCGGTGAGGTCGTAGGTTCCGCCCGGCGTGAAGCCGACGACGATCGTCACCTGCTTGCCTTGATAGAAATCCGCCGCCGCAGCCGGACCGGCGGGCGCCGCGAGCAGGGCCGCGGTGACTGCGATGCAATGTCGTGCAGTTTTCATGCGCTTCCTCGCAAGTCTCGTCACCTGCTCACTTCGGCATCTCGGCGATCAAACGCCCGAAGCCCTTGACCGGTTGCCGGACGTGAAGGTGCCGCTGGATGTCCCAGCACTGCGCGGGAACCGCGTGAATGACCGGCACGCCGAGGTCCTGCTCCAGCTTCTCGATGATGTCGAGCGTGCGCCAGGCGGGGCCGAGCATGTAGATCGCCTGCGCCTTGCTGTTCCTGAGAAAGACGCTCTTGACGAAGCGATAGACCTGCAGGCCCGAGAGCTCCTGCACCTTGTCGAAGTCGACGTCCATGCCGGCCATGTCGAGGGCATCGAACCCCGCGTCGACGAAATACTTGGCGTAGATCTTGTTGATGTCGCCGCGGAAATAGGTGGCGCCCACGAAGCGCTTGACCTTGAGCGCACGAAGCGCGTCGAGCGTGGTGGTGCCGGAGGTGAAGATCGTGGTCTTGTACTTTTTCTCCCAGGTCTTGATCAGCTCCTTCTCGCCCTGATAGCCGATCACCATGAAGGGCGGCGCCCCGGAGGGATTGATCACGTCGACGCCGACCTCGACCAGCTCGGCAATCTTCGGCTCATAGGCGTGGATGCCCTGCTTGAACTCGTCGAGCGAGCCGCGCCGGACGTTGAGGCAGAGCGGGATGACGCCGATCCCCTCGGGCAGCATGCGCACGAGCTCCTCGAAGCCGCCGGTGCGCAGCGTCGGCCGAATGATGCCGACCGTGCCGCGCCAAGAACTGAACGCCATGTCGTCGTCTCCTCGCCTGCGCCCGCGAAGCTTGCCGCTTCGTACGTTGCCGCCGGGAAGCGGCGGTTGTTACCGTGTTCCAGATTGTCGCAAGAGACCCGGATGGCTACTCTCACGCATGCGATTCGGCGCACCTGCGGAATTTTGCATCAAATGAGTCCTTGCGGCTTCGCGCCATGACCCCGGACAGCACGCCGCCTCCGCCGCCCGGAGTATCCGGCAAGACCGTCCAAGAGTACATCGACGAAACGCCGGTCTGGGCGGACGCGACGCCGGTGCGGTATTCCCCCATCACCGACATGTAGTGGTTCATTTGGGGGCTCGCCGCCGCCGGCAAGTTTTTCGAGGGCGTGGTGGTGTTCACCACCGGAGTGGCGCTCCCGCTGATGTCGAGCGAGTTCGGGTTGGGCGTGACCGAGAAAGGGGTGATTGCCGCGGCCACGTTGTTCGGCATTCTGATCGGAGCCACGGCGCTCGGCGACCTGGCCGATCGTTATGGCCGCAAGCAGATGTTCATCGTCGAGATGCTGCTGTTCGGCATTTTCATCACGCTGTTGACGTTCAGCCCGTCCTACCTCGTCGTCGTGGTCGCGCTGGTGGGCATCGGCATCGCGCTCGGCTGCGACTATCCCACCGCCCACCTGATCATTTCCGAAAGCATGCCGTCGCGCATCCGCGGCCGGATGGTGCTGGGGGCGTTCGGCTTCCAGGCGGTCGGGGGCTTGGCGGGCACCGGCATCGGTTTCCTGATTCTGTTCGAGAACCCCCAGGTCGGGGCGTGGCGCTGGATGTATGCCAGCACGATCCTGCTTGCCGTGCCGGTCATCATCGGCCGGTTCTTTATCGTCCAGAGCCCCAACTGGCTTGCGTTCCGAGGGCGGATCAAGGAGGCCGAGACGGAAACCGAGCGGCTCCTGCAACGCAATCCGCGCTACCCGAAGGAAGTCATTCTGCGTCGCCTGCAAAGTGGGGACCAAAACCAGGAAAAGGCGCCGTGGTCCGCGCTGTTTAAGGGAACGAACCTCAGCCGGACCATCTTGGCGTCGGTTCCTTGGTTCTTGCAGGATCTGAGCACCTACGGCATCGGAATTTTCACGCCCACCATCCTGGCGACCCTCATCGGTGCTCGGATCGACCATCCGCGCAACACCGCCGAACTCATTCAGAGCGATATCCTGGCCACCAAGGGCGCGGCACTGATCGACATATTGCTGATCGTGGGGATCATGTTCGCCGTGCTGCTGGCCGACCGGGTGGGCCGCATCCGCCTGCAGATTCTCGGCTTCATCGGCTGCGCCGTCGGGCTGCTGCTGGCGGCGCTGTCGCTCGACGTCGGCGGAACCCTTGCCGTGGTGCTGATCTTTGCCGGCTTCATGCTGTTCAGCTTCATGACCAATATCGGCCCGAATGCGATGACCTACCTCATTGCCGGCGAGGTGTTCCCGATCTCGATCCGCGGCGCGGGGGCGGGTTTCGCGGCGTCATTTGCTAAGATCGGCGCGGTCTTGACCGCGTTCCTGTTTCCGATCCTGCTCAAGGATATCGGCACCCATCTGCTACTGTTGATCCTAGTCGGCACCAGTCTTCTGGGCGCGCTGGTCACCCGGCTCTACGCCTTCGAGACCAAGGGCATCAATCTGGAAAATGTGGAGGAGCGGGAGAAGGTGCCGCCGTCCTAGGTGCGGAACGCCATGTTCGTCGCTCAGAGAATGTGAACCTTTCGATTGACTGTTATCGACGTGTGACCTGCTCCGCCCTCGTCCTGAGGAGCGCGCGTGGCGAGGTGGTGCGTCACAATCTACGGGCGTGCGCGCGCGTCTCGAAGGACGGGGGCGGCCCGGGAACTTGGGCGGCCCCATGCTTCGAGACGCATCGCAGCGCAGCCGCATTTGCGGAAACGGACGTGTCTGACTGCGCCGCGATGCTCCTCAGCATGAGGCCGAGAGAGACCTTTTCCGCCTTCATCCTCAGCTTGCGCGGCGAAGCTCGCGTTGGCCAATCAAACCATCCGTGACGGCCACCCGCTCAATTGTTCGTGGCCGTCAATCCGAGGATTGACCGTGCGTCTGCCGGGGTGGCCACGTGGTCGCCGAGAACCTCGATGATCCTGGCCGCCTTCTCGACCAGCGCCGCATTGCTCGGCGCGAGCTTGCCTTTCTCGAGATAGATATTGTCCTCGAGCCCGACGCGTGGATGGCCGCCGAGCAGCACGGCCTGCGCCACCATCGGGAATTGATGCAGCGAAATGCCGAACGCGAACCATGGCGCGCTCGCGGGCAGCAGGTTTCGCATATAGGTCATGGCCTCGGTCGTGGCCGGCTGGCCCCAGGAAATGCCGAGACAGATCTGAAACATGCCCGGCGCCTTGACGTAGCCGTTCTCGACGAAGCGCTTGGCGAGCAGCAAATGCCCGGTCTCGAACACTTCGAGTTCCGGCATCACGCCGGCGTCCTTTATCGCGAGCGCCATGGCTTGCAGATGCTTCGGCGTGTTGACGAACACCCGGTCGCCCATGTTGAGGCTGCCCATGTCGAGGCTGCAAATGTCGGGCTTGAGTTCGACCACGTGACGCACCCGCTCTTCGGGCGATTTGAGCACGCTGTCGGCGCTAGGCTTCGAGGGGTCGTTCTCATCGTGCATGAAGCGCGCGCCGGGACCGGTCGTCAGATTGATCAGCACGTCGCTGCCGCTCGACCTGATCCGCTCCACCACCTCGCGATAGTGGGCGCCGTCCATGCTGGGCCGCGTGGTCTTCGGATCGCGCACGTGGATATGGACGATGGCGGCGCCCGCCTTGGCGGCGTCGAGCGCCGATTGCGCGATCTGCTCGGGCGTCACGGGCACCGCCGGGTTGCGGCCGGGCGTGTCCGCCGATCCGGTGACCGCGCACGAGATCATGACTTTGCGTTGCATGCTGCCTCCCAGCCGACGGCGTTGTTCTGTCGGGGAAGCCTACAGCGAGGATGGGGCAAATGCCCAGAGGTCAGACGAGGGTCGGACGAGAGCTCGGGCGATTCAACCGGTGCGGTTGCATCGACCGTCGGAACGGACCGGCGTTGAGCGGCAGGAATCACACGTTCGATCCAAGATCGGCTCGCGGGGCGGCGGGCTTTCGGCCCTCACGACCTTGCGTTCGCGGCCGACTTGCGCGCCATTGTGCACTGCGCTAAGCCTCCTTGAACCCGTCCTTGGAACGAATCCGAACTGTGGCAAGGGCGATTTCGTGAGGGTCTGCGGCACTTTTGCTGCCGCAGCCGGGGGCGGGGTTTCCGTACGGGGCGGGGCGTCGGAGGTGAGGATCGCCGATGAACGAACTATTGCTGGATTACCTGCCCCTCGTCGTCTTCATCGCGGTCGCGCTCGGCATCTGCATGGCGCTGCTGGTGACGCCCTTCCTCATCGCCTACAAGCAGCCCGATCCCGAGAAGCTGTCGGCCTACGAATGCGGCTTCAACGCCTTCGACGACGCGCGCATGAAGTTCGACGTGCGCTTCTACCTGGTCGCCATCCTGTTCATCATCTTCGATCTCGAAGTGTCGTTCCTGTTCCCGTGGGCGATCACCTTCGGCGAACTCGGCCTCTACGGGTTCTGGTCGATGATGGTGTTCCTTGGCGTTCTCACCGTCGGCTTCATATATGAGTGGCGGAAAGGAGCGCTCGAATGGGATTAGAGCGCACGGCCGTCGTCGCCCCGCCCGCCAAGGGCATTCTCGATCCGCGCACCGGCAAGCCGGTCGGCGCCGATGATCCGTATTTCGCCGGCATGAGCGACGAGCTCGCCGACAAGGGCTTCCTGGTCACCGCCACCGACGACCTGATCATTTGGGCGCGCACCGGCTCGCTGATGTGGATGACCTTCGGGCTGGCCTGCTGCGCGATCGAGATGATGCAGATGTCGATGCCGCGCTACGACGCCGAGCGCTTCGGCTTCGCGCCGCGCGCCTCGCCGCGCCAGTCCGACGTGATGATCGTCGCCGGCACGCTGACCAACAAGATGGCGCCCGCGCTGCGCAAGGTCTACGACCAGATGCCGGAGCCGCGCTACGTCATCTCGATGGGCTCGTGCGCCAACGGCGGCGGCTATTACCACTATTCCTATTCGGTGGTGCGCGGCTGCGACCGCATCGTGCCGGTCGACATCTACGTGCCTGGCTGCCCGCCCACGGCGGAGGCGCTGCTCTACGGCGTGCTGCTGCTGCAGAAGAAGATCCGCCGCACCGGCACGATCGAGCGGTGAGGGCGGGATGGACGAGATACTCGACAAGCTCGGCGAGACCATCGTCGGCACGCTCACCGGCTCGGTCCTCGGCCATTGGGTGGCGAACGGCGAGCTCACCATCGCGGCGGCGGCGTCCGACATCGTGAAGGTCGTCACGTTCCTGCGCGACGACGAGCGCTGCCAGTTCTGGAGCATCATCGACGTCACCGCCGTCGACTGGCCCGGCCGCGAGCGGCGCTTCGACGTCGTCTACCATTTCCTCTCGCCCCGGCAGAACCTGCGCATCCGGGTGAAGATCGAGGTCGACGAGGCGACGCCGGTGCCCTCGATCATCGGGGTATTCCCCGGCGCCGACTGGTTCGAGCGCGAGACCTACGACCTCTACGGCGTGCTGTTCACCGGCCATCCGGACATGCGCCGCCTGCTCACCGACTACGGCTTCGAGGGCCATCCGCTGCGCAAGGATTTTCCGCTCACCGGCTTCGTCGAGGTGCGCTACGACGACGAGCAGAAGCGCGTCGTCTACGAGCCGGTGCGGCTGGCGCAGGAGTTCCGCAACTTCGACTTCCTTTCGCCATGGGAAGGGCCGGGCTACCTGCTGCCGGGCGACGAGAAGGCGAGCGAGGGGAAAGCGGGTGAAGGGAAAGACGGGAGATGAAGGCGACGCTCAAGCCCGGCCTCACGCACCGATTCATCTACCGGGTGCCGCAGAACAAGACCGTGCCGCATCTCTATCCGGAGGTGGCGGCGTTCCAGGCGATGCCGGCGGTGTTCGCCACCGGCTTCATGGTCGGGCTGATGGAATGGACCTGCATGCAGCTCATGGCCCCGCATCTCGATCCCGGCGAGGGCAGCCTCGGCGTGCATATCGATGTCAGCCACACCGCCGCGACCCCACCCGGATTGACGGTGACCGTCGACGTCGAATGCGTAGCCGTGGATGGCCCCCGCATTACCTTTCAGGTGACCGCGCATGACGGCATCGAGCCGATCGGCAAAGGCCGTCACCAGCGCTTCGTAGTGCCGTGGAACAAGTTCAATGCGCGCGTGGCCGAGAAGGCGAACGCCGCGAGAGTGAGCGCGTGATGATGGACGTGCTGACGAGCAACGAGCTCGGTCTGCTCCCTCCCCCCTTGCGGGGGAGGGGTGGGGAGGGGGGTGGCTACACACTCGGTCGAGTTCTGGGCACCCCCCTCCCTGTCCCTCCCCCGACGCAAGTCGGGCTTGCCCGACTTGCGCAATATGGTGCTGAACCCGGGCAAGCCCGGGTTCCGTGGGGGAGGGAACGTTGTGGCGCTAACACAGCTTCCCTCCCAGCATCGCACCCGCGGTTCGGAATTTGATCATGGCCGAGCCCGCGCAGCGCAACTTCACCCTCAATTTCGGGCCGCAGCATCCGGCGGCCCACGGCGTGCTGCGCCTGGTGCTGGAGCTCGACGGCGAGTTGGTCGAGCGCGTCGATCCGCATATCGGGCTGCTGCACCGCGGCACCGAGAAGCTGATCGAGGCCAAGACCTATCTGCAGGCGATCCCCTATTTCGACCGGCTCGACTACGTGGCGCCGATGAATCAGGAGCACGCCTTCTGTCTCGCCGCCGAGAAGCTCCTGCGGCTGCCGATCCCCAAGCGCGCCCAGCTCATCCGCGTGCTCTATTGCGAGATCGGGCGGCTCCTGTCGCACCTCCTCAACGTCACCACCCAGGCCATGGACGTCGGCGCGCTCACGCCGCCGCTCTGGGGCTTCGAGGAACGCGAGAAGCTGATGGTGTTCTACGAGCGCGCCTCGGGCTCGCGCATGCACGCCGCCTATTTCCGCGTCGGCGGCGTGCACCAGGACCTGCCGGGAAGGCTCCTCGACGACATCTGGGCGTTTTGCGACCCGTTCCTCAAGGTCTGCGACGATCTCGAGGACCTGCTCACCGACAACCGCATCTTCAAGCAGCGCAATGTCGATATCGGCGTGGTCAGCCTCAAGGACGCCTGGGCCTGGGGATTTTCCGGCGTGATGGTGCGCGGCTCGGGCGCCGCCTGGGACCTGCGCAAGGCGCAGCCCTACGAGTGCTATTCCGAGCTCGATTTCGACATCCCGATCGGCAAGAACGGCGACAATTACGACCGCTACTGCATCCGCGTGGAGGAGATGCGCCAGTCGACCAAGCTCATGAAACAGTGCCTGGAGAAGCTGCGCTCGCCGGAAGGACAGGGGCCGGTCACGGTCGAGGACAACAAGATCGTGCCGCCGCGGCGCGAAGAGATGAAGCGCTCGATGGAGGCGCTGATCCACCACTTCAAGCTCTACACCGAAGGCTTTCACGTTCCTGCCGGCGAGGTCTACGCCGCGGTCGAGGCGCCCAAGGGCGAGTTCGGCGTCTATCTGGTGGCCGACGGCACCAACAAGCCGTACAAGTGCAAAATCCGCGCGCCCGGCTTCGCGCACCTCTCGGCGATGGATTTCCTTTCGCGCGGCTACATGCTCGCCGACATCGCGGCGATCCTCGGCTCGCTCGACATCGTATTCGGGGAGGTCGATCGCTGATGTCCGTCCGCCGCCTCGCCGACGCGTCCGTTCAGCCGAAGGAGTTTTCCTTCACGGCGGAGAATCTCGCCTGGACCAAAGGCCAGATCGCCAAATATCCGGAAGGCCGGCAGGCTTCGGCGGTGATCCCGATCCTGTGGCGGGCGCAGGAGCAATCGGGCGGCTGGCTGCCGGAAAAGGCGATCGAGCGCGTCGCGGAATTGCTCGGCATGCCGAAGATCCGCGTGCTCGAGGTCGCGACCTTCTACACCATGTTCAACCTCGAGCCGGTCGGCCAATTCCACGTCCAGCTCTGCGGCACCACGCCGTGCCTGCTGCGCGGCGCCGGCAAGCTGATCAGGCTCTGCCACGACCGCATCGGCGAGCAGCATCATGTCACTGCCGACGGCACGTTCTCCTGGATCGAGGTCGAGTGCCTGGGCGCCTGCGTGAACGCGCCGATGGTGCAGATCAACTACGACTATTACGAGGACCTCACGCCGGAGAGCTTCAAGAAAATCCTCGACGACCTCGCCGCCGGCAAGACGGTCAAGCCGGGCCCGCAGGTCGAGCGCCAGCTGTCCGCGCCCTCGGGCGGACCGACCACGCTCACCGATCCGAACCTCTATGCGCGGCGCAACGGCGGCCGCCCGCACGAGCCGGCGCTGAGCGACGCCGACGCCAAGAAGCCGGGCGAGGCCGCCAACGTCCGGGAGGCCGCCGTGCCCAAGCCGCCCATCGCCGATTCATCCGATCCCAGGCGGAACTGATGCTCGCAGACAAGGACCGCATCTTTCTCAATCTCTACGGCCTGCACGATTGGGGCCTCAAGGGCGCGCGCGCCCGCGGCGCCTGGGACGGCACCAAGGCGATCCTGGACAAGGGCCGCGACTGGATCGTCAACGAGATGAAGGCCTCCGGCCAGCGCGGGCGCGGCGGCGCCGGCTTCCCGACCGGGCTGAAATGGTCGTTCATGCCCAAGCAGTCGGACGGCCGTCCGCACTACCTCGTGGTCAATGCCGACGAGTCCGAGCCCGGCACCTGCAAGGACCGCGAGGTCATGCGGCACGATCCGCATCTCCTGGTCGAGGGCTGCCTGATGGCCGGCTTCGCCATGGGCGCCCATGTCGGCTACATCTACGTCCGCGGCGAGTTCATCCGCGAGCGCGAGCGCCTGGAAGCGGCGGTGGAGCAGGCCTATGCGGCCAGGCTGATCGGCAAGGACAACGTCCACGGCTTTCCTTTCGATCTCTACGTCCACCACGGCGCCGGCGCCTATATCTGCGGCGAGGAAACCGCGCTGCTCGAAAGCCTGGAAGGCAAGAAGGGCATGCCGCGGCTCAAGCCGCCGTTCCCGGCCAATATGGGCCTCTACGGCTGTCCGACCACGGTCAACAACGTCGAGACTATCGCCCAGGTGCCCGACATTCTGCGGCGCGGCGCCGCCTGGTTCGCCGGCATCGGCCGGCCGAACAATACCGGCACCAAGCTGTTCTGCATTTCCGGCCACGTGCTGCAGCCGTGCAACGTCGAAGAGGCGATGGGCATCCCGTTGCACGAGCTCATCGACAAGCATGCCGGCGGCGTGCGCGGCGGCTGGTCGAACCTGCTCGCGGTCATTCCCGGCGGCTCCTCGATGCCGCTCATCCCGGCGCACCAGTGCGAGAGCCTGCTGATGGATTTCGACGGCTGCCGCGAGCTCAAGTCGGCGCTCGGCACCGCGGCCGTGATCGTGATGGACAAGTCGACCGACATCATCGCCGCCATGGCCCGCATTTCCTATTTCTACAAGCACGAAAGCTGCGGCCAGTGCACGCCCTGCCGCGAGGGCATGGGCTGGATGTGGCGCGTGCTCACCCGCATGGCGGAAGGGCGCGCCCACAAGCGCGAGATCGACATGCTGATGGAGGTGACGACCCAGATCGAGGGCCACACCATCTGCGCCTTCGGCGACGGCGCCGCCTGGCCGGTGCAGGGATTGCTGCGGCACTTCCGGCACGAGATCGAGCAGCGCATCGACGACTATACGGCGAACCCGCACTCCGATCCGGTGCGGGTGGCGGCGGAGTAGGGGAGGAACAAATGGCAAAGCAACCGGATGATTTAGTCGTTCGCATATTGCGGCAAATCCAGGCAACACTCGCGGACCATACCAAACAGTTCAAGCACATCGACGAACGGTTCGAGCGAATGGAACAACAGTTTGATGATGTCCATGATGGCATGATCACGGCGTTGGGGCTCGCCAGTCATGCCAATGTTCGCGATCAAGGTCTTCAAAGAGAGATCAATGACATCAAGAAGCGGCTCAAGCGTCTGGAAGCGAAACGGTGAAATCTGGCGAACCATGTGCCGAACCAGCTTCGGTGGCAGCGGAGTAATCCTAACTATGGCTGCAATCATTCCGAAGATATCAAAAAGACTGCTGGCTTGTGCTCGTGTGCTCGTGCTCGTTGCCATTTCAACTTCTTTGAATGCACAGCTAGCAAATTCGCAATCGAAAGGTGCAAATGCAAAATATGACGTTGCACTCGATTCAACATTTACTCCCGTTCGGCCGCAGCTTCCGGACCGCAAAATTATCTCCGAATATGCATGCAAAAACAAACTGGCGCAGTAGGTGAGGAGCAGTCAGCGATGACCCAAACGACGCAGCATCTCGCCCAGCTCAATATCGGCCGCCTGCGCTACGAGGTCGGCGATCCGCGCATGGCGGGCTTCGTCAACAATCTCGCGTTCGTGAACGGCTTGGCCGAACGCAGCCCAGGATTTATCTGGCGCTACCAGGACGACAGCGGAAGTGCCATCGACACCCGCCCGTTCGACGGTGACCCGCGAATGGCCATCAATATGTCGGTGTGGGACAGCGTCGAGGCGTTAGAGCGCTTCGTATGGCAGACCGTTCACAAACGCTTCTACGGGCGGCGGGAACAGTGGTTTGAGAAAATGGAAGAGCGCTATTTCGTCATGTGGTGGGTGTCGGCCGGACACCGGCCCACCGTGCAGGAGGCAATCGAGCGGCTCGACCACTTGCAGCGCCATGGGCCGAGCGACCATGCCTTTGGCTGGGAGAGCCTGCCGGCGGCGAAATTGTGGAAGACGGCGCGGTGCGCATGAGAGAAAAAGGTAGCGATCGGTGACCAAGCTCATCGTCGACGGCAAGGAGATTGACGTCCCGCCGGAGTACACGCTGCTGCAGGCCTGCGAGGCCGCGGGCGCGGAAATCCCGCGCTTCTGCTTCCACGAGCGGCTCTCGATCGCCGGCAATTGCCGCATGTGCCTGGTGGAGCTGAAAGGCTCGCCCAAGCCGGTCGCGTCATGCGCGTGGGGCGTGCGCGACTGCCGGCCAGGCCCGAAGGGCGAGCCGCCCGAGGTCAACACCAAGACCCCGATGGTGCGCAAGGCGCGCGAAGGCGTGATGGAGTTCCTGCTGATCAACCACCCGCTCGATTGCCCGATCTGCGACCAGGGCGGGGAATGCGACCTGCAGGACCAGGCCATGGCCTACGGCGTCGACGCCAGCCGCTATCAGGAGAACAAGCGCGCGGTCGAGGACAAATATATCGGTGCGCTGGTCAAGACCATCATGACGCGCTGCATCCATTGCACGCGCTGCATCCGCTTCGCCGCCGAGGTCGCGGGCGTGCCGGAGCTCGGCGCCATCGGCCGCGGCGAGGACATGGAGATCACCACCTATCTCGAGCAGGCGATGACCTCCGAGCTGCAGGGCAACGTGGTCGATCTCTGCCCGGTCGGCGCGCTCACCAACAAGCCGTATGCCTTCGCGGCGCGGCCGTGGGAGCTCAACAAGACCGAATCGATCGACGTCATGGATGCTATCGGCTCGGCGATCCGCATCGACACCCGCGGGCGCGAGGTCATGCGCATCCTGCCGCGCGTCAACGACGACGTGAACGAGGAATGGATTTCCGACAAGACCCGCCACGTGGTCGACGGCTTGCGCACGCAGCGGCTCGACCAGCCCTATATCCGGGAGGACGGCCGTCTCGTTCCGGCGTCATGGCCGGTGGCCTTCGAGGCGATCGCCGCCAAGGTCAAGGCGGCCCGCCCCAACCGCATCGGCGCCGTCGTCGGCGACCTCGCGGCGGTCGAGGAGATTTTCGCGCTCAAGGACCTGATGACCCGGCTCGGCGTCGCCAATCTCGATTGCCGGCAGGACGGCGCGGCGCTCGATCCGCGCTGGGGCAGGGCGAGCTACCTGTTCAACGCCGCGATCGCCGGCATCGAGCAGGCCGACGCGCTGCTCATCGTCGGCGCCAATCCGCGCCGCGAAGCGGCCGTGCTCAATGCCCGCATCCGCAAGCGCTGGCGCATGGGCCCTTTCCCGATCGGGCTGATCGGCGAGCGGGTCGATCTCACCTATCCTTACGACTATCTCGGCGCCGGCGCCGAGACCTTGGCCGACGTCGCGGCCAGCATGCATCCGTTCGGCTACAAGCTGCGCGAGGCCGCGCGGCCGCTGGTCATCGTCGGCATCGGCGCGCTGACGCGGCCCGACGGCACCATGATCGCCTCGCTCGCCGCCAAAGCCGCGCTCGAGCTCGGCACTCTCGCCGAAGGCTGGAACGGCTTCTCGGTGCTGCACACGACGGCGTCGCAGGTCGGCGCGCTCGATTTAGGCTTCGTGCCCGGCTCCGGAGGGCTCAATGCCAACCAGATGGCGGCGGCCGGCGCCCTCGATGTCGCCTTCCTGCTCGGCGCCGACGAGATCGACGTCGCCCCCGGCGCCTTCGTGGTCTATATCGGCACCCACGGTGACCGCGGCGCGCACCGCGCCGACGTCATCCTTCCGGGCGCCGCCTATCCGGAGAAATCCGGCATCCACGTCAACACCGAGGGCCGCGTGCAGATGGCCGGCCGCGCCTCCTTCCCGCCCGGCGATGCGCGCGAGGACTGGGCGATCTTGCGGGCGCTGTCGGATGTGCTCGGCCTCAAGCTCCCTTACGATTCGCTCGCGCAATTGCGCCAGGCGCTGTTCAAGGCGCATCCGCATCTGCAGCGCGTCGACCAGATCACGCCGGGCGACCGCGGCGACGTGCGGGCGCTGGCCTCGCTCGGCGGAACGCCCGATAGGGCGCCGTTCGGCCAGGCGATCGAGGACTTCTATCTGACCAATCCGATCGCGCGCGCCTCCGCGGTGATGGCCGAGTGCTCGGTGCTGGCCGAGGGCAACGCCGCCCTCACCGCGGCCGAGTAGGGTGCGCGCATGGCCGAATTCTGGACCACCTACGTCTGGCCGCTGATCGTGATGGTGGCGCAGAGCGTCCTGCTGCTCGTGCTCTTGCTCATCGTCACCGCCTACGTGCTCTTGGCCGACCGCAAGATCTGGGCGGCGGTGCAGATCAGGCGCGGCCCGAACGTGGTCGGTCCCTGGGGCCTGCTACAATCGTTCGCCGATCTCATCAAGTTCGTGCTCAAGGAGCCGGTCATCCCGGCTGGCGCCAACAAGGGCGTGTTTCTCCTTGCGCCGCTCGTCACGGCCGTGCTCGCGCTGTCGGCCTGGGCGGTGATCCCGGTCGATGCCGAATGGGTGATCGCCAACATCAATGTCGGTATCCTCTACATCTTTGCGATCTCGTCGCTCGGCGTCTACGGCATCATCATGGCCGGCTGGGCCTCGAACTCGAAATATCCCTTCCTCGCCGCCTTGCGCTCGGCCGCGCAGATGGTGTCCTACGAGGTCTCGATCGGCTTCGTCATGATCACCGTGCTGCTGTGCGTCGGCTCGCTCAATCTGACGGCGATCGTCGACGCGCAGGACGGCAAATGGGGCATGTTCAGCTGGTTCTGGCTTCCGCTGTTACCCATGTTCGTGGTGTTCTTCGTCTCGGCGCTGGCGGAAACCAATCGGCCGCCGTTCGATCTGGTGGAAGCGGAATCCGAATTGGTGGCGGGCTACGCGGTCGAATATTCGGCGACGCCGTTCCTGTTGTTCTTTCTCGGCGAATACATCGCCATCGCCACCATGTGCGCCATGGCCACCATCCTGTTCCTGGGCGGCTGGCTGCCGCCGTTCCGGGTCGCCCCGTTCACCTGGGTGCCGGGCGTGGTCTGGTTCCTGCTCAAGGCGTTCTTCATGTTCTTCCTGTTCGCCATGGTGAAGGCGGTGGTTCCGCGCTACCGCTATGACCAGCTCATGCGACTCGGTTGGAAGGTGTTCCTGCCGCTCTCGCTCGCCATGGTCGCGATCGTCGCAGGCGTGTTGCAATACGGCGGATTGGCACCGAAATGACGGGGACACGGCATGATGCAGATTTCGCTTGCCGGGCTCCTCGGAGCGATGGTCGGGACCGTTATCGCCGCGATCAACTACGGCATGGTGATCGGCTTCGTGCAGAGGAGCCTGCGGGCGCACGACCGCTCGCAGACTGCCGAGGAGCGCGCGACGTTCGAGAGCAAGCTCGCGGTGATGCGCCGCACCGTGCTGGCGCTCGACATTCTTGTCTTCGGCGGCGTCGGGTATTGGCTCGGCGCGCTGATCGGGGGCTGAGCAGGGTGGCAAAGACGAGTGCCGGCCCGAAAAGGAGAGCGTCATGAGGCTCGATCAGGCGGCCCGCGCGGTGTTCCTCTGGGAGTTCGTGTCGGCCTTCGTGCTCGGCATGCGCTATTTCTTCAAGCCGAAGCCCACGCTGGACTATCCGTTCGAGAAGGGGCCGCTCTCGCCCCGGTTCCGCGGCGAGCATGCGCTGCGCCGCTATCCGAACGGCGAGGAGCGTTGCATCGCCTGCAAGCTGTGCGAGGCGATCTGCCCGGCGCAGGCGATCACCATTGAGGCCGGGCCGCGCCGCAACGACGGCACCCGCCGCACCACCCGCTACGACATCGACATGGTCAAGTGCATCTATTGCGGGCTCTGCCAGGAGGCCTGCCCGGTCGACGCCATCGTCGAAGGCCCGAACTTCGAGTTCGC
>Ga0137369_10000450_pt1 | contig 36495 bp, 43 predicted proteins | sample SagtaG_12_FD_104918 | JGI IMG/M metagenome (GOLD analysis project Ga0137369, IMG submission 104918) | Vadose zone soil microbial communities from Sagehorn Ranch, Mendocino, California, USA - Sage1_L_113_16 metaG | ecosystem: Environmental > Terrestrial > Soil > Vadose zone | place: USA... | reverse complement strand
ATCCTTCATCCTTCCGCCTTCATCCTTGCCTTTGCCGGCGTAGCCCAATCGGGAGGAGGCGCTAGTCTTAGGAACTAGACAAAACCGAGTCAAATTGGCAATTGGCAATAGGAAATCGACAATGCTTACGCTCCTGTAGCTCAACTGGAAGACTGCGACGCTTCGAACGTCGAGGTTGCAGGTTCGAGTCCTTCCAGGAGTTCCAACATATTGCCGATTGCCAATTGCCGATTTTTGATTGAGGTCTAACCTCACGTCCAATTTCAAGACAAAGAACTAAGTACAAAATCATAAGGAGTAAATCGCAATTGCAATCGGTAATGGGCAATTGGAAATGATCTGCGGAAGTGATGTAGCTGGAAACATGCGAGTCTTCCAAACTCGATTCGAGAGTTCGAATCTCTCCTTCCGGTCCAATTTGCGCGCGTCGCCAAGCGGTTAAGGCGCCGGATTGCAAATCCGGTATCGTGAGTTCGAGTCTCACCGCGCGCTCCAAATTCAACTCATTCACAAACATTGTAGGGGCGCCACTCCGTGGGCGCCCTCTCCGTGGGCGCCCTCTGCGGATGGAGCAAACGTCTTCAATCAAAGTGGAACGATCATGCTACCAGGGGTGTCCACGGAGCGACATCCCTACAAATCTATCGAAAGGAGGTGCCGAGAGATGGCACTTAATGGCAGAGTTTTGCTACTCAACCAAACTTACGAACCGCTCGGCACCGTCAGTGTCGCACGCGCAATCATCATGACGTTTAAGAACACCGTCTTCGTCGAGGAATGGGACGGAGATCGCGTGCTTCGTTCGGCACACGATGAATTCCCAGTGCCTTCGGTTATTCGCCGGCGCACTTACATCAACGTTCGTCGACGCCGCGAGACATCGGGCATGAAGCGCTTGCGAATTTACATGCGCGACAAGTTTCGCTGCCAGTACTGCGCCGAGAAGAAAGGCGTGGTCGAGCTAACACTCGATCACATTCAGCCGCGTTCGCGTGGTGGTGATAACTCGCCGGTGAACATAGTGACGGCTTGTGTGCCTTGTAATAATCGCAAAAGCAATCGCACGCCGGCGGAAGCTCGAATGCCGCTGCTGACTTCGCAGTCGGCGCTGCGCGTGAAACTAGAGCGCGTAGTGCTTTGCCATTACGCCGAGGCGCGCGCTGAGTGGCGCAAGTACCTCTTCATGGATGTACACGATGATCGTGGCGTCATGGAGAAGGTGCATCGCGAACGAAAGAGCCGCTTCTGATTTAATTGCCGATTGCCAAATGCAAAGATGAAGGCGGAAGGATGAAGGATGAAGTAGAGCCGCTCTGTTCATCCTTCAAAATTCATCCCTTGATTTCCTGCCCGAGTAGCTCAATTGAGGGAGCGCTGGTCCTACAAACCAGAGGTTGAAGGTTTGAGTCCTTCCTTGGGCACCAAAAAAATATGGATGAAGGCGGAAGGATGAAGGATGAAGTAAAGCCGCTCTTTTCATCCTTCATAATTCATACATCATCCTTTGATTTATCGGGGCGTGACTCATCCCCGCAGAACGGTGACTGTGCGGGAGCGTGGAGTTCGCAGAGGCGTGTCGGCCTCACGCCCCGACCACAAATCCGAAGGCGATGTAGCTCCAACTGGCAGAGCAGCTGTCCCGTAAACAGCAGTGTGTGAGTTCGAAACTCACCGTCGCCTCCAAACTCTGGCCCGCGTTCCCGGCATCGGTCTTCTAAACCGAACCTCAAAGCGTCGGGCGGAAAGGCACGAGGTTCAACACCTCTGTGTGCATTTCGGAAACACGATATGGAACCCGGTGGCCTTACGCAGTTGGAGTCGAGGTTCGCAGCTCGGTGAAGCACACGCTGACTGTTACGAAGGTCCGAGGGTGGTTGCAGCGTGGTGTAAGAGCGATGGTCCTCTGGGAGGAGTTGGATCCATGATTCTGACGTTCTTAACTCTGGCCAGAACTGGTCATTCCGCGCGACTACTTCCAAAAACGCGTCGTCCTCATCCCGATGTTCGGCAGACGCAACAAAAAAAGCACTCTTTGTCAGACACTATATCTCTCCAAAAATGGCGGGTTTGCTCCGGAAACCTTCTTCAATCTGATTTGACGCGCGGGATCGGTCATCTGCTTGTTAACTAAGGATCCTAAACAAATCGTTACAACTCTCCGATACTTCGTCCTTCAGTCGATGATGATCTTGTCGTGGTATATGCCAGCATGGAAGCCCTCCTGATCGGGATCTACGGATTGCCAACTACCGTTAGGCAGGGTTAATGCCATCAAGTTGATGAAGCAAGCACCAAAGCCTCGTTGATTGCCGCAACCAGAGTGCGGCAATCATCTACCCCAAGGAAAACTTCAATATCGCCGTCTTCCTCGAGTGACAGACAGAATCCAACAATGCCCATGGCCACCCGTACTACGGCGACCGCGCTTTCTTTAGTTTCGGCATCGACAAACTGAATCGTTCTTACTTCTTCCATCTCTTTATTAGACCTCCTGGAGGAACACAGGACCTACGGTAACGGATCGCCAGGCAGGTAGCGAACATGCCGACATCCCGGCGTATCCAAATGGTAGTGTGGTCCCTTATGCCACGAGGGAGCGTTCGGATGATAAGGATGTTGCTCAAAGATAATCTTAACATTCTCTGATGGTTGCCATTCCACCTTACCGCGCCCTGTCGATCTCGGTCCGTCTGGTATACGCTTGCCGGGCATGCCCAGCATGTCGTCCATTCCGGCAGCATTATTAGGCCACTTGGGCGTGCTTGGACATTCGCAGGCTTCGACCAGTGCTCCGCCTCGCGCTCCGATTCCCGGACCGAATCTAACTGCGGCGCCGCCCAACAAATTGAAGTGGATGTGAATTGCTACGAGCGGCGGCCACGGAGGGCCGCCCCTACAACATCTCCTATTGCTTTCCAATACAAAACGGATTATATTCCTCTGGCCACGCCATAGGAGACACACACGTATGGGAAATAAAACTGAGATCCGGCAGGGGACACTGGCGTTAATGATCCTGAAGACCATTGAAACGCTTGGACCGCTTCATGGATATGGAATTGCCCGGCGCATCGAACAAACGAGTGGAGATCAGCTCTCGCTGAATTATGGAACCCTCTATCCTTCGTTGCTAAAGCTGGAACAGGAGGGATGGATTGTCTCCGAATGGGGCGTCTCTGAAAACAATCGGAAAGCCAAGTTCTACAAACTCACACGTGCAGGCCGCAAACAACTCGCCAAAGAAACCGAGGAGTGGGACCGCACGACCGCAATACTCGCTAAGTTCCTGACGCCGACGGAGGACAAGGCATGAGACAACTTCGCGCTTGGTTAGCTAGATTTAAAGGGTTGTTTCAAAAAGCTGCTCGCGAACGCGATTTCGCCGCCGAGATCGAGAGCCATCTGCAAATGCATATCGACGACAACATACGCGCCGGTATGTCGCCCGAGGAAGCCAGACGAGTCGCATTAATGAAGTTGGGTGGCATGGATCAAGCAAAAGAAGCTTACCGCGATCGCGCTACCATTCCGTTTCTCGAAAGCGTAGTGCAGGATCTGCGCTTCACGCTAAGACAGCTTCGCAAGAACCCGGCCTTTACCTTTACTGCCACTTTGATGGTAGCGCTTGGCATCGGCGCAAGCGTGGCGATCTTTGCTTTCGTCGATGCAGCGCTTATCAAACCATTGCCCTATCAGAACCCTTCGCGTCTCCTCTTTGTCACGGAAACAACGCCAGATATTCCGCGCGCCGCGCTCTCATATCCCGACTATCGCGACTGGAAGAAGCTCAACAGAGTTTTTGACTCACTGGATGTCTATGGTCAACGCGGGTATGTGGTAAGCACATCCGCCGGCATGGAAATGGTTGATGGCGCCCGCGTGAGTGATGGCTTTTTCCGCACCCTTGGGGTTGGTCCATTGCTGGGTCGCGATTTTTACGCAGGCGAAGATCTGCCTGAAGCACCTCGCACAGTGATGCTAAGCTATGCGTCATGGCAAAAACGTTTTGGTGGTAAACACGAGGTCATCGGCCAGCCGATAACCTTGAATGAAATGCCCTACACCATCGTTGGGGTACTTCCGCAAAACTTTCATTTTGCACCTGTTGACGAGGCCGAGGTTTGGACCACTCTTCACCCTGCTGGTTACTGCGATCTGGCTCGCAATTGCCACTATCTAAACGGAGTAGCACGTCTCAAGGCTGGCATGGCAATAGATGCAGCAGTTGGCGATTTGACCCGCATCGCTAAAAACCTCGAGGTCCAGTATCCAGACTCAAATCGGGACCAGGGCGCAACTGTTGCGCCGCTGTCTGAAGTAATTGTCGGAGATGTTAAGCCGATTCTGCTGCTGTTACTCAGTGGCGCCGGGTTGTTACTGCTAATCGCGTGTATCAACGTCGCCAGTCTCTTGCTCGTACGCTCAGAAACGCGTCGACGAGAGTTGGCTGTTCGACGTGCCCTTGGCGCTACCAGAGCGCGTTTGATTCGTCAGTTTGTGGTTGAAGGTTGTGTGATCGTCGCTGTGGGAAGTATCGCTGGTCTGGTTAGTTCTCATTGGGCCATGCAGATCTTAAAGGGACTCATTCCCACGGACATGATGGCTGGTATGCCTTACCTCAACGATCTTGGATTGAATTCTCGCGTTCTCATGTTTTCCCTCGCGCTCGCCGCGTTCGCAGCAGCACTCTTTTCACTCACTCCGGCATTAAAGCTGCACCGATGTTTGTCGAGGCTGCGTGGGCCATCGGTTTCGTTGATTTGCCTTTGGACAGTGACGGCCTGCTTCGCAGCGTAGCGGTCCGTCTTAGACCGGAAGGCGAAGATGAATGGCAACTGAGTTTTGCCGGCAGGTTGGTTGAGGGCCATCGTTTTACCCAACTCTACGATCGTAAGGTGGCTGAGTTGAAAACGCAGGGACTGAATGAGGATCAGGCGCAGACTGAAGCAATGAAATTTGCTCAGCAGGAAGCGGTTTTGAAACAGACTCCGGACGGAAATCTCCGCTGTGGCGACCGGATGTTACCCTTGAGAAAGGATGGATTTTTGCAACTCGATTTCCGTGGGAGGCCTCCGGCGTTTCGTTACATCCCGGCATCGCAAATCCTGAACGGCGACGCTGACAGCATTGGTGACGATCTATTTCGCAATCGGATAGTCTTGATAGGCCAGACCTCTCTGGCAGGAAGTGACTACTACGCCACACCCTTTTTCGAGCCTTCCGCCCTGGCGCGACTACTCGACCGGAATTCACCCGTCTCACCGGTCCGGAGCAGCGGAGTGGAGATTCACGCGACGGCGATCGCCAGTATGCTTAACGGCAACTCGCTGTGGCGACCGGCATACGGTTGGCAAATAGTGTTCGTCCTTTGGCCTTTCCTCCTCGCAGGCTTTGCGGTGTTTCGGCTGCGGGCGTGGCTGGCATTATTCGCGGTCGTTTTCGTCGCCTTTGGTGTTCTGTTGGCGGGATCGTGGGCCTTCAATTCCCGCTCGCTGATATTGCCTGTGGCCAGCTCGTGGCTGGGGTTAGCGGTGCTCACGCCGACGGGTTTGAGTCTTCGTTACGCTCGCGAACGTGCTTTGCGAGGTCAGACTGAAAGAGAACGAGCGCAGATGATGGATATCTTCTCGCGTTGCGTCTCACCCCAAGTCGCTGAAACGCTCTGGCAACGACGTGATGACATTACGCTCAAAGGTGAGCGCCGCGTTGTGACAATCATCTTCACCGATATACGCAACTTCACAAGTCTATCCGAGGGTTCTTCGTCTGAAAAAGTCGTTGAGTGGCTGACTGAATATTTCACACGGATGAACACTGAGGTCATTGAGTGTGGCGGTCACATCAGCAAGTTTATCGGCGACGGGCTAATGATTGTTTTCGGCGCTCCCCTCGCGCGCAGCGAACAGGAAGAAGCGCGCTCCGCCGCCCACTGCGGGCTTGCGATGCTTGAGGAAGTAAAAAGGATTAATCGCGATTGGAAAGGAACCGGCCGCCCAACTATCCAGATTGGTGTGGGCATTCACACCGGCGAGGTTACTTGCGGCGTTGTCGGTTCTCCGCAACGGCTTGAATATACCGTCATCGGCGACGCGGTTAACCTGGCTTCCCGGTTGGAGTCCAAGACAAAGGATTTGGAGGTCTCAATTTTGATGAGTGAGACGACGGCAAACTTCCTGGACGGGCGTTACAATTTGCGCTCTCTTGGTGAGATTGATGTCAAAGGTAAGAAAATCAGGATCAAGGTATTCACGGTCGAACCCAATCACGAGAAAGCTAATTAACATGCCCAGCCAGTCTATCAATTCGAGATGCGTCGCCGGGCGGATTTGCAGCTTTCGACTGTTGTCTCAAATGATCTTGTTGTTGTCCTTGTTTGGTCTCACATCGACATTTGCGCGGTCGCAACTGTCACAGCCAAGCCCAGCACCCACTCCTCAGCGCCGCCCTTTGCCAAAACTTCCAAGCGGCGCACGCGGTTTTGGGTTCAGAAAAGAGAGAGACTCACCTGTGCGACTCATCGCGGTTGGCGGGGGGTGGGGCGCGGAAGAAGACAAGCGCAAGCCCCGACTGACACAAAAGTCGGCGCGAGGTTATTACAAATTGGGCAGTCTTTATCTGGAACGTTTGGACTTTGCCAAAGCGATCGCGCCGCTGGAAAAAGCGGTCAACCTGAATCCGAACTACTTGGCGGCTTATAGGGCGCTCGGCGAAGCCTGTGCTTACGCCGGAGTCGAGGCCGAGACCGATATTGATGAGAACCTTGGCGACCAGGAAAGAAAGGCAGCCGAAGCGAAAGTGGAAGCCATTAGGAACAAACGTTACCTGCAGGCCATTCAAGCTTTTGAGCAGGCCCGACGATTGGCGCCGCAAAATCCGAATTTTCACTTTAACCTGGCCGTACTTTATTTCAACACCGAGCAGTATCAGAAAGCCGCTGATTCTTTTCAGCAAGGGATGCGTTTGAGCCCGGGAAACGAAGAAATCGAAGTATCCATCCTGGAGTCTGCTCGGACTCCGTCAAGTATCTATGTTCTCCTTGGCGCCGCCTATGAGAATTTGGCGCAGAATGAGAATGCACTCAAAGCTTATGAACAGGCGCTTCGAGTCAGCCCCGAAAGGGAGAAGGCTGACATCTACATAACAGTGGGGGAGCTTCACAGGAAGCTGGGTGAAACTGAGAAAGCGCTGGCTGCTTATCAGAGTTTCTTTGCAAGCAGCGAAACTAAACAGCTCGAACAAAGAATGGACTATGGGGATAAGCTGATTACGCTTGGCGCGCTCTACGCTGCGAAGCATGGTTATGTCGAAGCTGCCGCTGCTTTTAGTAGAGCTACAGTCATATTTGAGAAGGAATTCAATCAAAATAAGGAATGGCTAGCGGAGGCGGACGACAAGGGCAGGAAGAGTCTGCAAGATGCGGTTGCGACCCAACAAGCAGGAATGATTGACGCCTTTTACAATCTGGGTGTCGCCCAGTTGAGTTTGGATCAGCCAGAGAAAGCGGTGGAGTGCTTCAACCGCGTGGTGGCGCTGGATGCTAAGAACGCTGACGCACGATTCAATTTGGGCTTCGCTCATCTGAGGCTGGGCAACAAAGAAGCCGCCGGGCGACAAGCGCGCGAACTGGGAGCTATCGATTCAGAATTGGCAAGAGAGTTGGTGAACCTAATCGACAAACCGTTGTGAACATGCTCACGAAGGTGAATCCAGATAGATGGCGCTGTGGGCTGCAATTTCCTTCGCAAGGTCAAGGTGTCCCTCGACTACCGCAACTCCCCTTTGACTTCCGCTTTCGCGTTCAAACTCGGCAAGCGTGCGCGGAATTCTACCCCACTCTGCAAGTTCATGAATTCTAAAACACTGAGATTTTTGAACTATGCAAGAGAAGATGAGTCTCGGCAAGTGGTGCCCGGCTCGACTTCGAATCACAAGGTCGCAGGTTCGAGCCCTGCCGGGTATACCACTTTCCTTACTAACTCCACCATCTTCTTAAGTATGACAAGTGATTTGAGTGAGTTGCTGGTGTTGAAGGGGGCTGGGGTTTTGCCGCAACGTGCTACGGCTACTGCGGGTGGGTTTCAGCGCGATGCAGCCGCGAGCAAGCCGACGGCCGCGAGCAATAATATGGGTGCGCTGTAGACGCCGGGCATCCAGCGGCGGCGATACGCCGACGCGGCGAAATGCAGCAAGGCGTTACCTATCCCGAAAATGATGGCCAACGGCCAAGCAATGAGGCGCAGCTGCTCGTTACCCCTGAATGCGAGGGGCGAAAGTGCCAGCAGCAAGACAATCCCCGCAACCAAGCCGCCAATCCACGCCGGAAAGCTGAAAGTCGGCAGCGGAAGGAACGGCAGTCTCTCACGGATAGACCGAACCGTGGGATTGTAAACCGAAAGAAAATCATGTGACGCCTCATCAGCTACGTGCACAGCAATGGCGAGCGCGAACACGATCCAGGCAAGTCCGAAATACAGGTTTCCCATCCCAGTTCTCCTTATCCGATTTTCACCTTCAAAACGCCCCTGCTCCTCGCAGGTTGAACTCCGCCACGGCGCGCGCCACGATCTGTGCGGACGGCCGCAGCGTGGCGGGTTGTTCGAGCCAATGAAAGACCGACTCGTACACGCCACCGACCCAGCAACGCGCGACAATCTCCGCGTTCAGCGACGGCAGCGCCGGGCGCAGCTGCGAAAGCGCCAACTCCACAGCGCGCGAATGGCTGTCGACGATCTTCCTCCGGATTTGCTGCGCGATAGATCCGTATTAGTTGTCCTGCGAGGTCGGATTCTTTTTCCAAGGCGTCTGCGATTCGTTGAGCCTGGCCGGTAAAATCCCAATCAAAGGTACAGACAATAAGGTCCTTTGTGGTTGGGTTGGCGTCGGTGAAGTTGAATGAAATGTCTGCGGTTCGCTGTGAGGAGCGCCCGTTGTTTGTCGCTGGCAATTGAAAGAACTGCTTCGTCGGTGAGTGACTGGTTCGCCTTGTCGTCATCGTACATCGTCAAGACGTCAAAGCCTAAACGACGGAGTTCCTCCACTACCGGTCATGGAAAGTTCTCATCAGCGTAGAGCCCGGACACTATTGCGACTCATCACTTTCGTTCTCGGCAATCTGTCGCTCAATCTCTTCACGATGGCTCTCTACATAGGCCCAGGCATTCGCTAGATCCTGGGCCCGCAAGGTGGGATAAGCTCTCAGCAGATCAGCTTCACTCGTACCGAGTCGTCTTGCCTGTTCAAGCAACCAGACAGGAATGCGTGTCCGGACGATGCACGGCTCCCCGCCAGCGACTCCCGCACGGGTTTCAATTCCCGGGAACGTGTCACCCAAGTCGGTCACGAGCCACTGTAGCAACTCGGCCTTCTCAGCCCGGGTCATGTTGGCAAGAAATTCCTTCGATTCAGGTATGGTGCTCAACCGCCGATCCAACCCCATTTCGCGGCCAAATTAAGACAGAGTGATTATAACACCCGAGCCCGAAACTTTGGGTTTGCGATTCTGGACGCAAATGCAGAAATAGCCTATCCTCCCACCTGATTTTCAGCCTCCCCTGAAAGGATGCACCTCACAATGAGCGAAATTAAGCTCAACCTCACGGATGCCGAACAAACTATTCACGGAACAACTCACGGCTCGAATCGGCGATGCCTGTGTCGCAGCTTTGTCGGATGAACCGGAAACGATCGCGGAGCTTGAAACCGCATTAGCGCGTTACCTAAAGTCGGCGAGGTATATCAGTCTATTCGGATCTTTTCGCAAAGGCTCCGAGATTGACATCGAGCCGTGGGATGCCGGCATCATCGTTATCGACCTTGCCGCGCGAATCGTCGCTTCTGAGTCTTCCTACTCTCACCTTGCGCCACGCGGTCATGTTCGTTATCACGACGGTGTAAGCGCCACCGCCGTACGTGTGTTGTACCGCGTGCCCGAAGACTGGCTTTTTCTTAGGTCAATTCATGAATACGAGGGTTTGTGGCGGAGACGTCGCCAACAACGCGGAGCCCTGATGCCGCTGAAAGCGTCTCGATCCATCCAAGATTAGGCGCTTCGCGTCTCTTAATTGTGCTCCAAAGAAGCTCCTTCAATAAGGCGCACCTGAAAGCGCGTTTCTCCTCCGGTTTTGAGCAAGATAAATCGGGCGGATCGGAAACGAGCGGTCGATACTCACAAGGGCGGAGCGAGTTTCTGGACTATGTAAAGACTCTGAGGAATCTTCCGTTGCGTCTGGACAATTCTAGCTGAGTAAATTTGCAGGTCAGGAAGGGGGCAGTCGTTAGTTTCAAGATTCGTTAAATTCAAGGCGCCCCCGCTCAAGTCTCAAAGGCTTCATGGTCGAATCAATCAGTCAATGTAATGTTACGGCTGAGGCTTGAGTGATAGGGATAAGCACTGGCATTCAAGGTTGAGCGCGGGCGCCTTGAATTTACCGAATCTTGAAACTAACGACTGCCCCCTTCCCGACCTGCAAATTTAGTCAGCTTGAATTGTCCAAATCCTCAGCTTCAAAACTCCGCACACTCAGAGTTTTCACACAGTCAAGTCACGAGTTTTTATGAGGATAATCTATACCGATGAGCCTCTCTCAGCTATGCTCAAGTTGCCTGCCTAACTTACTGAAAGGGCCTCGTGAAGAACAGATTCAAGAAGGTGGCGGCTTTCATTTTGTGCAGTGGTGAGTTGCGCTTCCAATTGGTCGCAAAGCACCAGTAGTTCGTCTACTTTAGCAACGATGCGGTCTTGTTCAGCTAAAGGGGGCACCGGAAGGAGCATGTTTTTTAACTTCGTTCCATTGACGTTCGCCTGCCCACACTGCTGCTGTAGTTCAGGCACGATCTGTGTCGCTCGAAAGTAAGGCGCGTTCATTGCGAGATTTGCATAAAGTGGATTCATCATCTCAGTCAGGAATTGGATTCGGATCAGATACGAGGCAAAGGTATACGTATTGTCTCCCAAATAAATGCCCGTCTTGCCCACCAGTTCTGCGCTGTTCGTTCGGTTGTACAGGAGATCGAATCTCTTGAGGAAAAGCTGGGACAATTCGTCAATATCGCGTGGCACTTTCTTTTGTCCGCCCAGAAACACCTTACCATTTTGGATATCACCCATTTTGAGAACCGGTACACCCTGTTCAATGTCATGTGCTTTTACAGATGTTCCATACTCAGTAACTAGCGAGGAGCCGCCGATTCTGGCCCAGTTCCAGTTCGTCGGGATCTTGAAAGGAACGTCATCTGCCGTCACTGGCCGATATTGCTTTTCCTTTCGAATTACTCCCTCATTGATTAGCTGCTCCTTCTTGGTGGCGATACGCTCCAGCACGTCTGATGCGGGTTCGTACCCTAGAGAACATGAGAGTAACTGAGCCCATAGTCGTTACGAGTCATTACGAGTGGTTTCCATGTGATGATTGGGGCGAGAAGATCTCTCAGGACGAAAACGGGTGAATCGAGTTATTCATCTATTATCCTCAGGGTAGCAGCGCTTCGGTGACGAATGATCAGCATCCATGTGTTTTGAAAAACTGAGGTATACTGTCGGTTCTGAACTCTCTAAACGAGCCTTCGAAACGATATTTCAACGGCAGCCGAGGTCACTTAATAATGCAACAAACTGCGAATCGAAGACCGGGCGGCGCACGATTGGTATCGGTTTGTGCTTTCCTTTCCGGCTCACCTTGTTCGGGAATATATTTCGCGCTTTGAAGTAGACCCAGCTGGGTTAGTTCTGGATCCCTTCTGTGGGACTGGTACCACGCTCGTTGAATTCAAGAAGCTCCGCATCCGAAGCGTTGGGATTGAGTCGAATCCGATGGCGAGTTTTGCGTCGCAGGTGAAGGTCGATTGGAGCGTCGATCCAAAGGGTCTGATTGAACATGCGGATCACATCGCCAAGCGAACTTGGGAAAAGTTAGACGCTTCCGGAATAGGAGATTCCTCGCACTTGCCTCTATTCACGAAGGAGCGTAGGCGCGTCGTCGACCTGCAATCACTGCCTGAAGAGAAGTCAAAACTGCTGCTGAAGGATTCCATTAGCCCCTTGCGCTGATTGCCAAGTTCCGCACTTCTAACAGCCTACGCTATACTCTCACTGTCTAAGTGGACCAAAGGAGGAGGTGTTGGAATGATTCTCGCGACCAACCCAAACGAGCGCCCTAGAATTGAGGACATGCTGCGCTGTGAAAGTTGCGGCAATAACGACTTATTTGTACAAGTGATGAATTACGAGTCCCACCTGGTAGACGGGAGACTCAATTATCTGCATCTTCTGGATTCTGAGGTCGATCATTACGTGTGCCACCAGTGCGGTAATGCCGTAGAACCAATTGCTCTGCGAATTCAATGAACGCCCCACTAGTTGTCCAAGACCTAGTAAGCTCATTACAGCGCCGTTATGGCCGATCCGATCCGTTTGGCCGGAGCCGGTTGTTCAAATTTGGTTCGGCACTAGCCTGCTCCATCAACTATTCGAAACTGCTCGGCGGTCACAGGTTTTTCTTTGGCGTTTCGCCGGAGGTGGTCGACGCTCAATTTGTTTTCCCTCAGACGACTTTTGGCGACTTCGTGTTGCTAATTTGCGAAGCTTAGAGCATACGCTTGTGGTACCGCGCTCGCTCATAATCGAGATGTTGGCTGACGTTCCTACTAGACGAATCGACGTCTTCAACGATAACGGCACTTACATCCTCCAACCGACAAAACATCCAAAGCTGAATGTAACAGAGTTTCTTAACACATTCCCTAAGCAAAAACCCATAGACGTGCCGGTCCCTGAAGATGCTACAGGCCTCAGACCTGACCGCATACACGTTAAGATGCAGTGGGCGTTGATTTCAACTGGGGCAGGCAGAAGGCTGTTCGGTATGGGTGCCGCCAAACGATCGAAATCTGTCGTACAAACGGGAGTCTTTGTCCTCGAATACGCTCGACAAGTTGCCGAATTTTGGCTTTGAGGAAAACACCAGACGCATTGTTCAGAATATAGATGTGCTATGGCTAAGGAAAAACGTAATCAGAAAGGCTTTCGAAGTTGAATCGACAACATCGATTTACAGTGGTCTGCTTAGATTGAACGACCTGGTGTTGGCTCAGCCTAACAATCAAATTGATCTTTACGTAGTGGCAAGCCGCAGCAGACGGGACCGCGTCCAGAATCAACTTATCCGGCCCTCGTTTCAGCAGTTGCTCACAAACTGTAGATTTGTTGACTTCGAATCCATCGAAACTCAATTGGACCGCTTAGAAGCTGTTCGGCAAGATAAAGGCGTACGTGTCAGCGGTCTCATTGAGGGAGAACAATTCTCTATTTCGGATCACTACATTTATCCGAGTGGCGTCTGAGGTTTGGTAAGAAGCTTAAGAAGGTTCTTCCGAAGAATCTTGGCGATTTGGTTTACAGCTTTCGTTATCGAGCGGCCTTTCCTGAAAGCATTCAGTCTAAAGCAGGCAAGGTGAAGCATGGATCATCCGACCAATCGGTCGCGCTAAGTATCGTTCGTGCTGGTCGCCGACAAGCCAATCGTGCCGAATGAACAGATGACGGCAACGAAAGTTCCCGACTCGACTCCTGGCGTGATTGCAAAGTATGCACTCAGCGACGAACAAGCGCTGCTCGCGAGAGTTCGCTACAACCGTCTAGTTGACATATTCCTCGGCATCGCTTGTTACTCGCTCCAGAATCATTTGCGGACAACGGCCCCAGGAATGGGGCAGGTTGAGACTGACGAACTGTACGTGGGCGTAGACCGGCGCGGGTCACATTATGTCGTTCCGATTCAAGCAAAAGGTGGAAAAGATCGTTTGAGTATAGTCCAGATCGAACAAGACCTCGCCGTCTGCGCCAGTAAGTTTCCGTCGTTGATATGCCGTCCTATCGCCGCGCAGTTCATGAAGGACGATGTGATCGCCCTGTTCGAATTTGAGCAGGATGAAAAAGGGCTGGGCGTCTCAATGGAGAGACATTACAAGCTCGTTCCGCCTGAGGAGGTCACAAAATCCGATCTGGACCTCTACAGGAACCGGACAATCGACTGAGGCGGAAACTTGGATGGAAAAGAAGCGAGTGAGCGGCCCCGGATGTGCTGCTCACTCGCGAGGGCATGGTTACGACTGAGCAAGCGCAGCCGACACTTTGCTACCATACTGTGAGCGTAGCAAGTGAAGCAAGACTCGCGGAATGATTAGGCGGACAGGTGGGGGCGTAGCTTTGATGTCAGCTTCGAAGAACTGCAGCGCGCTTTTGGTTGTCCGCGAGAATTTCTTTTTTTTAATAGTCGGCAATAAATGCCTTGCTCACTCAATAAATCCAGGGAGGACTACTAAACCTCCGCATCATTTGTGACTAGCCTGTCTCAGCACAGCCAGGTTGTCTTTTCGGCCGGCTCTTAAAGCTAACGAAAACGCCGTTTCGCCATACTTGTTCGTCGCATGAAGGTAAGCACCGGCAGCAATCAACGCCCTTACGACCTCAGGGGAACGGGCCTCTGCCGCGTTCATTAAAGCGGTCGTTCCATCGTCGCTGCGTTCATTCACATTAGCGCCAGCGGCAAGTAGCGTTTTGACAAAATCTATATTTTCATTCTCCGCTGCTGCCATAAGAGCTGTCAGTCCGTAGTGAGTGCGCAGATTTACGTCAGCGCCTTTGACCAACAGAGCTTTCACAATTGTTAAATCTTGCGTTTCATAGATCGCTAATGAGAGCGGTGTCATACCGATCATATCAGGAGGATTTACATCTGCTCCGGCCTCAATCAGGGCTTCTATAACCTGCATTTTTCTTGAACCTATTGCGTACATCAACGCTGTGTACACACCCTTATGGGGAGCAAAGACGAAGGCATTGGGATTTGCTTTGTGGCGAAGGAGCAATTTAACAACCTGAACCTGTCCTTCCTTAGCTGCTAAGATGAGCGCCGTCACACCACCCGGGAGTGTCGCCTCCAGGTCCGCACCATTTTCGAGGAGCATTTGTACGATCTGTGCTTCCCCGTTTTCGGAAGCCCGCATCAAGAGTGTACAACCATTCTTGTCAATGCCATTCAAGTCTGCGTTCTGACTGGCAGTCTGCAAGCCATTGCTTGCATTGTCGGCGGGGCAAAACAGCTCGGTCTTTTTCTCGTTTGCGTCTATGCGCTCTTTACCCGTGGCCTTTTGGGCATTTACGCGTTCAGGCCCTCTACCCCCTTGGTTTGCCAAAACCAGCAGGACTACAAAGCAAAATACTGGCTTCGCAAGGTAGCTCATCTTGAGATCCGCAAATTTCCCTTCTCGCAGCTCTGACGAAAGGCGGCATGACATCGAATCAAAGGCCGCAACAACATGACCGAGGTTAATTAGAACCGATTGCGGATTCCGCAACACCGTCGCAGTTCTCGTTCCTCATCGGTTGCCGTATTACGATTTTTAACTCTGATGGTTCCAATCCGCGCTGGATCATCAGTCGACGCTTTCCCGCCTAGCTAAGATAGTTCTGTATGAGTTGTTAGGCATCCGTTGACGAACCACTTTTCTGTGCTATAAGAAGCTGCAGATCAATTCGTGGCACCCCAGTCCAAGTACGGCTTGGACATTTTCTTTATCACATCCTCATTCGTCTCCACGAGTGTCACTCGCCCCTCGGCATCTCTCGCGGGTCTCCCTACTGGCTCAAACTTCACATCAACTTTAATGTATGGGCATTCACGATAAACGTAGGTTCGATTGAGACCAGTGGATAAACCGCCCTCTGTGGTAAAGACCTTTAGCAAGTCCGCGCGTGTCATGCCGACATTGATAGTTTGCATTTCTTTCAGGCTATTAACGATCCATTCCGTTTGAATCTGTGATTCCTGAGAATTCTGCGACGGTAGAATCGAGACAGTGAGCAACGGCATGAAAGTAAATACAGCGAGCATTGCCGCAATTTTCATAGCTGACCTCCTAACTCAGGCAACTTTTATTTTGAGCATCTCAGTGTTTAATGCGAAGCGGATTTCGCTGTTTCGAGATCAGCTCTCAATTTATTCATTCCCAGGCTCCGGATGCGCCCTTCTCAATTTTGGCCATTCTTTGTCCACTGTTTGGAGAAAAAACTTGAGGGTCTTATCACTGCCTGATGAGGTCTTCATACTTAACAGGTCTTCGGCAAAATCGGACTTATGCCGGTTATAGTAATCGATGTATGTTGAATTCTTGCCCCATTTGACTTTAGGACTTTTTGTCAGCGCTTCTACATCTTTGAAGATTTCGCCATGGGATTTCCCATCTCTTATTTTAATTACTATTGTGGTTAGCACATCGTGTTTGGCATTTTGTAACGCCAGGACCCTCTCAAAGAGACGTGTTGTATCTGGCCCAACGAACAAACCATCATCAAAAAAGATTCCATCTAGAGTAGCGGTTAGATTGATATATTGTGAAAGATCCCGTGATAGATCCTGAGCAAGTTTGCGCAAATGCGGACCCTCCAGTGCGTTAGGACCCACGGTATTTCCTAATTCTGCTGCCCACCGGGAACGGTCAACCACGTTGAGCCCGGCCCAATAACCATTCCACTTTCAGCCTTCACTTCATGTCCGATTAAATTCCAAGCGCTCGTGTAACTAAAGTTTCGTGTTTCCACCCTTCCATCTTGTTGCACCAAGTCCCATTTCATTGCAAACCCAATTACTGATTGACTCCCTTTATTTCGAATCAACACGGAATATTGCCTAATCGCATCAATACCTACACCCGACGAACCGAGCAATTCGCTAAAAGCTCCCTCAGAAGGAGTAATCAGTACAAGACCATGGTCCGATAGATCTTTCGCACTAACTTGAGCACCCATTTGATTTCACCACTGGCCCAAATTTTTGTCCGGGAAATTGCTGCTTTTAATTCTTACGATCCATCTCACCAGTGAACAACTGTTTTGCCATGCGCTCGGCACTTTCTTAAGGCAGCCTCCGAATACAGGCTTGATTTTGCAGTTGGTGAGAGGTGCATCAAGAATATCTTCGTCTAAGTGACCAAACCTTTAATGGCTGAGCACCTGAAAAAGGGCGGAAGGTTAAGCAAGCATTATAAAGTCCATGGCATCGCCACGGTCCCATCAAAGGTTACTGAGACAAGTTGTCATGCCTACTAAAATAAAGGGCGCCCATTAGAATGGATGACGATAGCGACTGTCATGCATCAACTGCAAAGCCGCTTGTTGAACCGCTGTAGCTTTTTGTCACGCCCCTCGAGCGGTGGTTTGATTCCAAAGCTCGATAAAAGTCTTCCATAAATTGAGACGTACTCGTCGAATTCACCTTCCATTGGCTTACTAACATCGAGCGGGTCCTGCCACAAAGAACGCCCACGACATGCCAATTACGCCTTCCCCAGGAGCAATCCGACCGTTCGCTGTTTCGCAGGCGGAAAGGACCGCGAGATCAGCATGCAGTCTCAGCTTCATGATCTCGCGCGCCTCAAGCAGCCCATCGTTTTCTGAATCGGCTTCTGTCTTGGTCAACAACAAATGAGAATAAAGGGGGTTCCTATTATCTAAGACGCCGTGCGTTGCAAAATGAAGTACTGAGTAATTTGACGCTAGAGCCTTGAAGGCCCGTTCGCTGGCCTCGCGTCCAATCAATACCTTATTCGTGGACGGGCTAAATCCTTTAGAGATGGCCTTAACTTCAGCTTCAGCCTCCGGCAATGGGCACAGATCCTGTTCATGCTGCTCATCTTTCCCAATTACCGGATTCCCTAATGCCATTAGAGTTGCTTCCGGATTGCCCCGGCTGTTTTTGCTCTTGCTCATTTCGCGTAGCACCCTCAAAGAGGGAACGTAACTGATCGCATAATCTTCGGTTAGGTAATAGTTATCGGTTGTTAGTGGCGCCTGGAATGGCAAGTTCCATAAGAAGCCATCAGGCACAATACAAAGAGAGTCAACGCCGTTAATATCCTGTGCCGCTGGACCAATGAGTGAGCCGTAGAGTTCACGCGCGAGTCCAGCAAATTCTGGATGTCGGTTCGCAAGCCGACTCTGAAACTGTTCGACCTTTTTAGCGAGTTCTGATGGCTTGATAGATAGGGGATATGCCTTTACGTCGGCGCCATTGCGTGACTTATTCGAAGTCAACACAAAGAGAAAAACCTTCTCCTTACTGACAACATATTCTAAGTACGCTTGCGTGTTGTTCAGGGATAGAGTCTCAATTGCAGCCCCGTCCGCTGTAACAGTGCGGCCGATGCGAGACGGTTCCATGAACTCGATGTTTTCGGAAGAGAGATTCCTGATATTAACGAACCGTGATGCTTGACCTTTCAACTCTTGTTGAGGGCAGATTCGATTATCTCAAATTTGTCTTTGTCGGAAAGGACGTTGCTTGCCGTTTCTTGCCCCTGAGCTAGCAGTATGCGGCTCACCATTAATGCTGTGAAAACGGCTAATGTTATGATTCTGGGGAAGAGTTGTTTCATCTAACCGGCATAACGCGAATCCGTTAGTGAATCATCAATTAATTACCCGTTGGTCTGATCGGGCTAGTAAAAGAAGCCTTTCTCTCACAAGTTAGAGGTAAATTCCCTATTTCAAGCTCTGCTTTCATAGTTTCTGCTTCAGTCCCAGTCAGGTTGACCGTGATCCGGCGCGTCCCTTGGCCACTCGCAATCGAACCGTTTGAAAGATTCCAGTGATAAGTGAGTTCTTGTCCCGGGAGCAGGCCACTGGGATAAACCATACAGGCCAACACGGCACCTGAAGAATCAATATCCGGAAAGCACTCAACGTGGAACGTCGGACAGTCGCGCCTTCCTTTCCAATTAGCATCGATTGGATAGGTCAATGTCAAAATCGTCTTCCGCTGTTCATCTGCCATCGTCACTCTGAGGAGATCGAGATGGGCCTGATTATTAAATCCGAAATAGACTGTTGTGACTCCGGAGCCTGGCTTATACCGCATCGAACCGCTAAAGAAATCATCCGGTAGTCTTTCTTCCATGACTACAGGTCTGGCCCAGATGAAACAGTATTTGCCTGACTTGAGCTGATAGGCAATCTTGATCCTGAGATGGCCATTCAATGGCAAACTCGCGGGCAATTCAGGATCGACGCCGAGGATCTGCAGACGATCACCTGCCAGGTTGTCGGTCGCAGCCAGTGCCCGATAGTTGCTACCATCCGCTTCCTCCGATTTGAAAGTAAATGCATCATTCGCCCATTCAAACTGTCCCAGCACCATTCCCGACCAGTGCTCATTCACTTCAATACTCTCTCCATGTTTTCGCAGGGTATAAATGAGTTGCGGCTGACGAATCGGTTCGTTAGTACGGCTCATATATTGCCGCTGAAGGAACGCCTGGACCTTGTTTCCATCAATTGCGGGTAATAGCTCATGCGTGACATCGGCCCAGTGATCGTTCGCATATAAGAGTAGGTTGAGGCTACTGGAACAGGCCGCGGGACATGACCGATTCTCAACTGCTATCAAGTCGCTGCCATCGGATTTCTTGAAAAGCGCAAGGGTCGTGGAAACCTCATCTGTCGCCAGCCCGCACTTGAGGAATCCGCCATCGAGGTCCTTAATTTGGATCGCAGCCTCACGGACCGGGCACGAATCTGCGGTCAGGTAAGTTAAATACTTGTGTGATAACAAGAAGTAGTAATCGAGGATCGACCTGGGGTGCCGATCACCTGGCGTCTGCGCCGGGCATGATCCTGTCAACAGGAAAAAGACAATCACACCCAGCCATGGCTTGTTGGAATTCCAACTCATAAACTTTCGGTTCTGAAACAACAATTCGCAATTCTACCATTAATGCAGAGACCGAAAGCTTTATATTGCTTAAGCTGGACATGCAAAAGCAGTTCGCTAAGAGGGTGCGAACACGTTTCTCTCGGTGAACGTGGTAAACCGTTTTAGCGTTGAGATTTCATCTCCACCGGATTGCGGCCGATCTTGCCTCTTGAGCGAGTCGCGCTGTGACATTATTGCTAACAAGCAATGCTGGCCCGGGACGGGGCCAAATCTTATGTCAACACACACTCCAACTCAGGTGACCGCGCCTGCGGCACAGGCGGCAGCCAACCAGTTTCTGAGTGAACATCTGCCGGACCGTTTTACTGCAGACCAGGCCGAGCGCGATGGCGAAATCTGGCGCGTACCCGTTATCATCGCCTATCCTTTCGTCGGCTCAATCGGCCAAGTTGGTGAAGTGCTAATCAATGCAGAGACGGAACAGGTTGTTTCGTGCACGCCCATCGATGAGATGAAGACCCACGCCAATAGCCTCTACAAAGCACACCGTGACCAGATCCAGGGCCGCCTTTCCATAGGCAGGAAACACCCTACTCCTGTATTCCCGCTTACCTGCGCATCGTTCTTTTGAAGTTTGGTCAGGAAATCGCGGAAGCCCGTTTGCGCGAGCTTTGCGATTGCACAGTCTTCGGTACAAACGCCGTACAAGCAGTTGATGCCGCGCGTCAGTTAGGCTTTCCAGCCAGTGGGTGCTCGCGATCTACCGAAGCGGCCCAAGCGCATCCCACGCTATATCCCCGCAGAGCAACTCAACAAGCTCTTGCCCGCAGTGCGAGAGCTTATCTGCCCTTTTCAGCGGGCGGCATTGATCATCGCGCGCTGGAGCGGTGCCCGCCGGAGCGAGATCAGGAACCTGGACCTTGATTGTCTCGATGCATACCCGGATGGGACCGCGCGTCTCCGCATACCAGTTTGGAAGGGCAAGAGTGAGCGGCTCGTGCCATTGCACGAGGAAGCGGCTGCTGCCATCCGGGAGTTGCAACAACTTGCCGTTGCAGTGCGCGGGTTCCGTGACGACCAGACGGGTGCAGAGACGACAGAACTTCTTTAAGACGGAATTGGAACTTGGGCACTGCTTGCGATTGCCGCAAGAAGGACCATGTGAATGCGATCTCTATCTTAGTTGTGCGAAGTTCGTCACAACCAAAGAGTATGCGCCACGGCTCCGGTTACGAAGGCTGCGTGAACTGGAGATGGTGAAAGACGCGATTTCACAGGGATGGGATCGCGAAGTGGAGCGACACCGCTGCGCCACCAAGCGCATCGAGCAACTACTTGAAGAATTAGCTGAACCCGTAACATGATCCACGGATTGGATCATTACGGATCAGCAAAATGCTGAGGTGTTGTCTAGGTTGTAGAATACAATAGAAGCAGGGAGAATTTAGTGCTGAGACTTGCTAAGACAACTGCTCTGGTTATTATGATCTCAGAAGGTTTTTTCTGGGCAACGCCAGAGTGTAAGGCCCAGAAGAGGATCGCTGCTCCGGAGTACGACTACTACTCCCTCGCGCTCACGTCCATTCTAGACTCGGCAGCGGAAGCCTCCAAACTACCAGACGTGCCACAGCGAGTCACGCTTTTGGTAAATGCCGCAAAGATTTTACCAGCCTCTCAACATGACGACGCGGTTCGCCTGCTTGGAGTGGCCCTACGCGGCGTTAAAGAGTGGGGCTCGGAGGACAAGGCGGGCTGGTACCAGCGGCATACGGCGGAGACATTGCGTGGTGAGATTCTGGCCGTCTATGCGCGAGTAGATTCAGAAAAGACCATGGCCCTGCAGAAGGAGTTTCAAGCGGAGGAGAAATCAACCGCCTCAGAAACTTCGCTTAAGAGTGAACAGTTAAGTAATCGGCACGCCATTGCTGATCAGGCTGCCAAGATCGCTTTATCGCTGGTCGACACTGATCCTGAGAAAGCATTCGGGCTCGTCGTCCAGAGCTGTCAGGGAGGCACAGTCTCCAGTGTGGTGTTCGATATCGCTGCAAAGCTGGCTCAGAACGGAAACCGCGCATTTCTCGACAAAATTCAGTTGGGTATTGGTCAGGCCCTGGTGACAAATGTTACGCTCGATCTTTTTAGCCTCAGCACTGCTGCCAATCTAGTTCTTGCCGATAAGGAAATGCCGTCAGCAGCGCGGAACGGATTTGTCAGCTTTTTTATGCGCTCGCTGCAAGCCTGGGCTACTGCTGTCAAAGAGCCGGGAATCGATACAAACTATCTAGGTCATGGTTTCTCTGTATTCTCGACAACTGTGCGCCCCATTATCTCGCAATATTCACCGAACCATCTGAGCGTTCTTGATTTCGCATTGGATCAAGTCGGCCCGTTGGTTTCTGAAAAATGGAAGACGAGTATACAGGCGTTTCAACCAGAGACATTTTCAGAGCCGAGGGAGCGGCTCAATGACATCCTGAAGGACTCCGCTCCTGGGAAACGCGACCTCCGTCTTGTTCGCCTTGTCTCTGAACTCTTGCGGGAAGGGTCAGAAGACTCTGAGAAAAGATTTGACGTGGCTTCGGACGCTATCAGCGCCTTCAGCGATCCCGATGCCAAATCAGCTTTCACAGATCTCTTAACGATTACTCGCATAGACGTGCTCGTAAAACAAAAGAAGTTCATTGAAGCTCAAGCGCTTGCTGGTTCGACCTCTTCAGTAGAAACGCGAGCGTGGGCCTTGCTTGCGCTGTCGTCAGTTGCGGCGAAAGCAGATGGGGTTCTCGGTTTCGAATTGATCAGTAATGCGCTGAAAGCTTTAGATACAGCATCGCCATCCCCGCATAAAGTCGAACTGGCGCTGATGGCCACTGCGATGTTGGCGAAAACTGATCCTCAACGAGCGTTCGATACATTGTCGACTGCGTCGAGGTACGCCAATTCGTCGGCTGCTAAAGTCGATCGACCAACGAAGCCGCCGTTCGCGTTTGGACTCAAAGCCACGATTGGAGAAGCAAACACAAAGCTTGGTGTCTTCCCCGAAAGCCTGGGTGAATTGAAAATCGATCCGTCGCTGTCGGCCCTTGCTACAACGGATTGGTTTCGCGCCAATCAGATGGTGAACGATATTCGCGAGCCTTCTCTACGACTTCAACTAAAACTTCAACTTGCAGAAGCTGTACTGGCCCAAACGTCGAAGCCCAAGAGAAAGGAAGCGGCTCCAAAGCTAAAGCGCCCTCGTTGGTGAGGGTACAGAAGGGCAGAGTCTTCTGGCTCTGCCGCATGCTAGTCGGTAAACTCATTTGCTTCGTTGACAACTCGTGATGTGAACCCTTTATGAGATACGAGGAACTGTCTACATAAACTCAAAAAAGCGGTCCCCAGGAATCGGGCACCTTCGTCTTTGAAATGACTCACTAAAGCTCGTCTTCTCCTCAAGAGTTTCTGAACCCGCATTGATAAATCCCTTCGGTTCCTTACTCCAGTAGGGGATGAGACCCCACTGAAGCAAAGTCGCCTCGCGCTCACCCTGCGTACTTTACCTCTTGTACAAGTTGTGAAAATGTGTATCATGCATGACACAATGTTCCGAGCCGAAGTGGAGCCCATGCCTGAAAACCCTCCTGACCGAGTGCCATACACAGGACTGTGGAAGGTGGTTGTCTACGAAGGTGATCGGTTTATCAGAACAGAGAAGGACTACATTTCCTACTTCGAAGCTAAGAAGCTGTCAGAGCGTCTAAATGGCTGGCTAAACATCAAGCAAGAGAGTACGCAGGCGACTTAATTTTCTTGATGACACAAGCTGTGACGACTCAGAGCCTCTTTCGATTCCTTAAGACAAACGAATTTTGCCATTCTGCAGAAAGCAGCCTGCGCGAAAGTTATCCCACTCCGGACCAATATCCATTCAGCGGTGGAGAACCCAAGTCTTGCGAGCGTCGGATGCATCGGTACCAGAGAGGAAAGAAGCCGACTCAGAACCTTTCATTTCTTCCTTGCGGTCTTCTTAGTTGATTTTTTTGCGGCAGACTTTGGCCGATCGCCTTGGTCACCATAGCCAGCCTTCGCAATCGTCTTTGACTTGCTGCGACGATCAGCAGCGAGGGATCTGCCAACATCAACAGACTCCTTGAATGTGCCATCTTCGTTGCGTTTTACATAGCGCTTGTCCGTACCCGTATCGATTAGTTCGCGTTTGCCCTTCTTTATAGCCATGTTAGATTCTCCTCTCTTGGTTTGCAGAAGATAATCGTTTCGAACCACAAATCATATAACGCTAGTGTTGACGTCCAGCGGGGTCATTTCTGAATTCCGATTCTAAGTCCGAATTTCCGCTGTTGGTCCGAGAAATTTCCAAAAATGACACGCTCCCCGGTTTGTAAAACAGATAAAGTTATCAGACCCCAAGGATACTTGACGTTGATGCTGGCGGCCATATTTTGTCGCTAACAGCCTCGATATAAGTTATCAGCTTGAGGATAAGCTACACCCGTACGTCTCAAGCTACACCTCTTCAACACAGACATCGGAGGAACAATATGGATATCGGATGGAAAACGGCCAGTGCATTCATCGCTCTTGTATTGCTCTACATTTTCTGTACAGCGGGTCAGACGAACGTGGCGCTCGCAGATGGAGGAAGCTCGAATGGCGCTGCAGGTCAGATGCCCGCTTTCTACGAGGGTGAGTTATTCACCGTCAATATGAAAGAGATGCCCGACAATGCCTCCGACTCGCTAATCGCGAACAACCCGAGCATCAACACGATCTTTGCTTCGAACGATTTGGACGAGGAACAGGATTTCATTCCCGTGATCGATGCCATCCAGGGTGAGGGATTCAATCCCTTGTGGCAGCAAGTCCTCATCGTTTTTAACCCGGGATTTACGCCTCACCAGTTTGTTTCTGAAGAGGAGATCGAGGAGGCTGCCGCCGGAGCCAATCCCGAAATCACTCTCGTCGTGACGGACGAAGTGTATCGTTGTTCGGTTGTTGGCAGGAAATAGGTGCGTTGGGACGATACGCTCAGTGACGTATGTTGGATAAAAATCCTCCGCCGTTAAACCTGATAATACGGCTACAAGCGACCGGCCGTTCTCTCCGATAACGGCAAGTCAACGATGATCGGGTTGTGGTCAGAGATGCCGTCCTTCAGGCTGTGGTTCAGCGCTTTCAGCGTTCGACCAAAATGGGGCGCGAAAAGGAATGACTGTCCTCGATCATCAGGATCGGTAAAGCGGGCCGGTTTGACGAAGAACCAATCGAGCTTAAAGGGAATGTCGATCTTTCCCTTCAGTTCCAAAGTGTCGACAAAACCTTTGGAGCCGCGCTCATTGGAATCCGATAACGTCTCACTGCTGCCACCGATAGAAGCCTCCCTGGATCCGCGGAAATCAAATGCGCCTCCGTCGGAGAATCTGAAATCCTTCAAGGTGGTAAAAAACTTCTCCTCCGAGTTCTCGGAAACGAATCGGAAACTTTTAACCGTGTGATCGCTCCGCGTGCGAGCGAACTTGGCGGCGCCGAGGGTAATGTCATAAAGCAGTCCAACTCCAGTTGCATACTTGACGCCTTTGGTGAGCCAAAACGAGGTACTGCCCATTCTCTTCTTGACTTCACGCTGGAATGAGGTCGGAGTTAGATCTGATCCGGTGGTATTCATGTCGCCGGCGACAACAACGGTATGATCGATATCTTTGATCTGGGCGAGAATCTCCTGAAGTTGTTTTACTCGGTTGACAGGCTTTGTCTTGTTCTCAAGGTGGGTGGCAACAATGGTTAGCTTGCCATTCGGGATTTCGCGATCTTCGACATCAGCGAGCAGCATCATCCGACCTCCGCGTCTTACTTCGCGTAGGATCTTGTCTTCAAATACCAGGCCAGACCCCTTACGCTTGCCACTCTCCAGCTTTGAGACCTGCTTCTTCTCGTCCGCATACCAGTCGTGTCCCAGATTTGCAAAGCGGGCAATACGCACATTGCTCAGAGGGTACCGACTGATAATCGCTGTTCCATGCAGGCCCAGCGTGCGTGATTTATCGACGGACATGTGCTTAATGAGTTCTCCCTTGTCTGGTGCGGTCTCGCCCTCGAGTTGCTCGGTGCCCAGCGTAAGTGGGTCAACTTCCACAAACTCCACCCCAAACGCGTAATTCATGTTCAAAGCGGTGGCGAGTTCTCTGGCTACGTTTCGGTAATCGGTGCGCTTCAGTCCCCAGTCAACCTCGTTGAGCACAACGATGTCAGCCTGCTTGAGCATATCTGCTTGTTGAAGAATCGTATCGACTCCGCCTTGCTCCTTAGTTGGCAACGTTTTCGCCAAACGTTGCAGAAAAACCTTGTCATTTCCCAGTGCAGCTCTGACTGCGTTGAACTCCAACCCTTCCTCAATATTCCACGCAGCAAGCCGCAGAAACCTGCCAAGTTCTGGCGAGTTAGGCTTGACAGGTTTTACGCCGCGCTGCGATGCAGCATTGCTCAAAAAAGGAGTGGTTAAAAGCTTATCAAGCTTATTTTGAAGTTCTGCTGCTGGAGTTGGCTCCTCATATAACCGCACCAGATCATCATAAGTCAGCAAGGCTGGTCCTTTAGCCGGCGCCTGAGATAGCGATTTGGTCGCACTGAGCGGCGCTGCGATCAAGACACTTGCTAAGAAAGCGACGTTTGCGCATTTCCAAACTGCGCTCATAGTTTGTTTGCTCCTTCACGAGTTGGGGAATTTCCGAAGCTTACCCCTCATACCCAATTGAGAAACTCGAGTGACGTGCCCCCTTTCGAGCCTCTCCCCCGCCCCTTCTTTACTCCTGCTCGCGAAAACGGTTCCTTTTTTTTATTTTTTTGTCAAAAACTCGGCAATAAATGGACGAACCCGAGGGGTCGAGAACCTCCCTTATCATGCACTAGGCTTGGAGCACGGACTATAGTGGACGTCTCCGGAAGCGTGTCCACGTCATGAATGTCATGACGCTTTCCCCTTTTAAGTTACAGCAGAAATTCGACCTGCAGCTGGTCCTTTTGATCGTATTGAACTCTACTCTTTCTGCTGCTGTTAAAACATTCGCCAGAATCTCTTTTCGCCATTGCTGGCGATCTTTTTTAAAAGCGGGAAGCTTGGTGCGGATGAGGCGCGGAAGTTTAGCCATATTTATCCTCGGAATTTACAGAGGACAACAGATCTACGAGATCATAGCCAAACGTCGAACTTCATAGCGCCAACAGGACCGCTCTGTCCGCATTAGCAGTGGCGCGAGTCAACTTTAAGTTCGGGAGTTGGAACGCGAATCTCGGTGGCGGCGGGGCATCAAAGGACAAGTGAAAATTCATCTTCGACCCCACATATGGCGTCGCCGTGGTTATTTGTCGGGCCGGAAGCTCTCTACTGGGGACCATGCCACGTTGCGAAGATCTGGAATGTTAAGGAGATCTACATCACAGAAAACGGTTGCTCGTCATCGGATATTCCCGCACCGGACGGCATGGTGTACGACACGGATCGCGTGATGTACTTACGCAATTATCTCACGCAACTCCGGCGCGCTACGTCGGAAGGGATCCCGGTGCGTGCTATTTCCTCTGGAGCTTGATGGATAATTTTGAGTGGGCCGACGGTTACACTAACCGGTTCGGGCTGCACTACGTTGACTATGGCACGCAGAGGAGAACGCCGAAACTAACCTCCGAATTTTATCGAGAAGTTATTTCCAGAAATGCGGTAGTTTAAGTTGTAGTGCGGGTCTCGATCATCTACTGCTCGGCTGATTATGAGGAGTGGAATTTATCGCCGCACCTGAGACACGCGACATTCCTCTTAATAGGATTTGAGGGGACTCCGAGATCCTGATACCACGCCTCTTCACTTGCAGAAGTCTCTTATTTGCGCGGCACACTGCGGGTAAGCTTTAAGCAACTCGTCAGGCACTCCTAGCTCTACATCTGGAGGTTCGACACCAGGCCATTCGGATGTTGCGAGCAGCGCATATCTACCGCCAGGCGCAAGTCTTGACACATGAAACGTAGCGCCGGGAATGAAAAGCTGTGGCCGTATACCGTCTGCTAAATTCGAGCCCACGACCTTCACCTCTCCTTCACCGCCCGGGTACAACAGCAGCACCTCAAGAGGATCGCCTAAATAATGATGGTACATCTGATCAGGCCGGATCCTGTGCAGTTTGATTTGAGCTTCTGACGTGACCAGGAAATAGAGTACCGATCCCAGAGGCCGGTTACTCTCGTAACCGGGCGGCAGGGCTTCGGCGGGCACTTTGTCCCGGCTTCGATACGTTTCGGCGACGAAACCGCACGTCGGGTGAGGTTTTAGGCCCAACAGTTCAATCACTTCGAGTGCACTGGAATTCACGGAAAGACTCCTTTATTTCAATACTGAAAATGCTCGCGGTCGGGATTGACGTGACGTACGAAAATGTAGTTTCTTCATTCCAAACTACGCCCAAGCTGCAATCGACAGTCCTGCAACCGTCAGATCACACACTCCATCGATCGCGCCAAGTGCGAGTTTGCTGGGCGTTACTCCCTCGCCGGTACCAAGCCATTTAAAACAATATGGAAGTGGACCAATCAGGTTCTCGGCCATCACTATGCCGCCGAAATCGGGGTTCGTTACCCCAAGTTGGATACCGAACAGGAACATGAGGCCGCCATAAAAGGCGTTGTATGCATTTTTTACTACCTCCCACAATTGTTTGATCGTAATAAACAGACTCTCCTCAGATACTTTGGATAGGGCAATGTCCATTGCGCCCACGCCTACGGGAAGCGAGACTGCGAAATAGAACAGGTAAGTGGCAGTCGTCTGGTTTATATCCATGTCGTCCGGAATTCCCAGGAGCACCACGATCGCGTTGCACGCCAGTAAGGCCGACTCCAGGAAGGTACCGACAGCAGCCAACTGAGGAGGTGAGACGTCCACCAAGGCGTCGAGGATCGAGTAGACGAAAAGCGCAAATGTAATATCGACCTTCTGAGGATCTGGGCCGGAAGCAAGCGTGCCGCCGGGAGCGGCCTGTGTTGCCGCGCCGACAGCCTTCCCAACGATGGTAGCCGGCACTGCCACCAGCAAACAGCACAGGTCGAGAAACGTCAACGGGCTACCTGCGATCGTCTCGTAGATATCGGAGATTACGGGAATCTTGATCTGTTGGTTGAGCAGACCGCTCGAGGGATCGAGGACCGCATCGATGACGATGGCAAAAGCTTTCAGCAAATCTTCCACGACTGCCTCAGTGAGCAGAAGAAAGCCTCTCACGATATCCTTGAGTAGCGTCAAAACGTCGCCGAAGGAATGGGTCGTCAGACTTGTGGGATCGGTCACCAGCTTGCCGAAATTTGAGATGAGGTTACTCACATCTGACGGGACGGATTGGAAATCATTGCTTATGGTGTTCGGAATGCTCGTGAATAGCGATTCAACAGCCGAAACGATCGTGTTCGGGTCGAAGCTGCCCGGCGCTAAGGATGAAGAGACCGAGCCCTGCGAGGCATTGGCCTGGAATTTCGATGTCAGCCAGCTGCTCTTTGCATAACTCTTCGCTCCGCCTGCGCCGAAAGCAGCTTGCGGGTTATTTCCGTTCTGTTGCTGAGACTGAAGAGTGTTGCTGCTAGCCTGCGTCACCGCGGACGACGTGAAGAAGCCACCATCGATCAAAGCTACGGCTGTGTTGAAGAACTGCGTGACTACAGTAAGATCATTTGCGATCTGGTTGTCTACCCATGCTTTCAACTTCGCACCGCCGTTGTGGACGGCCGTCTTGATCTGATCCTTGGTTGTCAGAATGTCGCTCCACTCGAAGAGATAGCTCAACCACTGGACGGCCTTCTTGATGTCGTTGATTATTGTTTTAAGCACTCCGACGACGACGCTGGCCGCGTCTTCGAGCGCGCTGACGACGAAGTTGTAGGTGTTACCCGCGTCATCAATGATTGTCTGCACTGCGTTTTCGGCTGCGGTCCAGGCGATGTGCGCAACTTTACGAGTGCCCTTGACCACGTTATTAATGAAGTCCTCTATATGGCTGAAGATGCTCCCGGGCAACCCGGACGTAGGCGGAGCCGAGCATCCAGCACTAAACGTCACGCTGCCTGTCACTGGATCGAAGCACGCAGTCCAATTCGGCACTGCTGTATTCGGCACGTAAATCCGGAGAGTCGACGCCGTCACCGGCTGATAGACCATGTTGGTATTTGACTCAGGGTAGGCAATGAACGAGGTCGGACTGAATGTTGGAGGCGGGATCCCGTGTTTCTTCGGTTTCTTCCGCTTCTTCTTTACGTCAGGTGCTTGCGCGAGTTGCGTGCGCGCTAACGATGCGGTTGGCACTCCGATGGTGTTACGGATCGTTTGCGCCAGATCATCGGCGCCGCTGAACCCAGAGGGCAACAGCGATGTACCGTCGTATGCCGTAGCGTCCGTCAGCGAAGGTATGTTGGGATCGGTCTGGGATCCGCCCTGAACATTCGAGAGCTTGTGCAAGGTATCGTGGTCAGGATAGAGCACGATCGCCTCCCCCACGTCCATAAAATTCCCCCAGAGGTAGAGAGCAGGCGACGTGATCGAATCCGCGTTGACAACCAGATCCAACTCGCCTGCCGCATCTGTCTGCAGCCAGGCCGATGTGGTCGTGCCTATCTGATAACTTTGGCCACCCGACGTGAGCGTAACTTGGTCCTGCGAAGCCCAGACTTTGACGCTCTTGTACGATCGTGGGTTTCGGTTAGGGTCAAGGAGCTTGACGTGCGAGCGGAATGATGTGGTCTGGGGTTGTGCGGTGCCGGTTGAGGTATCGTAGTCCTCGACCATCAATTCACTCTCAGCGAAAAACTGGTGTACAAGGCCCGATAGGTCCACCGCCTCGATAGACGTAGTGGGCGATATCTGTATGAAGTAGCAGATGCCGGTTTCGACGCCGGCCATGAGAGAGATATCGCCAATGTTTGGCGGAGAGAAAGAGACGACTTCCTGTCCCTGACTTGTCAAGTCGACTGCATACAGTACTGATCCTTTTGTGCCCGTCGTCATTAGATACGCAATTCCGTCCTCAACAAAAACGGAGTTGGTTTCTGCCGGAAACGGGGTGATGTTCCACACTTGGAAGCTGCCGAATCCGTCGCTATACCAGCTTAGGGCTCCGGCAGTGGCATCAAAGGCATAGAACCGTCCACCATCATCGCCTAGATACACGACTCCGTTGTAGAAGACCGGATTTGAAAACTGATGACCATCGTTCAGTTGAATTACAAGCTTTCGCCACACCGGCTCGAAACACGGTGATGGAAGCTGGCAGTTGGCCTTGGCTGAGACCTTCAGTGCTTGCAGGTAATAGCCTGGGAAAAGGGGGTTATTCACTTGTGAGATGAAGTAAACGTTACCCAGGCCGACGGCGGGATCGCCGACGATGGTCTCGAACTGAGCCGCATATATCCAAAGGAGTTCGCCGGTCGCAACGCTCACGGCGTAAAGCCTGTTGTTGATCACAACCATCACTACCCCACCCGATGTTACCAGCCTGGATGTTTGCGGCGTTGTCGCTCCAGTGGCGTAGGACCAGACGGGATTGCCCTGTGTATCCACGGCGTAGATCTGGCCGTCGGTGGTAGTAAAGATGATATTGCCGCCCGCCAGCAGGAGGTCGTTTGCCACCTGATAGGCTCGCTGCCAGAGGATACCCCCGCTGGTGATGTCAACCGCGTAAAGGTTGCCGGAATTGTCGGATGTGTAGAGTACCGACCCGGCAACCAGCGGCCGGTTGAAATAGACATTCTGCGCGTAAGAGTGGCTCCACCGGACCTCCATCGTCTGTGAGTCGATACTATAGATGAGTCCCGAATTATTGTTCTTTGCATCTTGCGCGGTCACGAGAACCGCCCCACTCAAGAAGACGCAGGAGATGATGGTGTATGACGCGGGGGGAGTGTATTGCCAGACGGGCACGGGCGTGAAGTCTGACAATGAGGCGCCGGCCAATGCCGCCTTCTTGTCAGCCGCAAGTACGGTCTCAAAAAGCGTCGGCGCGAGCGCTGCGCCCGCCATGCCATAGCCCATACGCCTGAGCATCGTCCGCCGGGAGATGCCCATTCCCAGCGCTTCTTTTAGTTCATCTGTTGCGTTGTTCATCATACGTCCTCGGCGATTTTCGCGGCTTAAGAAACAGTTTGCGCCGGCGGCACATCTGTGCGACGAGACAGATCTTGCTGCGCTCTCCGACAGAGGGATGCCATTGGGGCTGGGGGGACCACATCACAAAATGTAGGTCGTTATTTAATTGTTGAGTGCTGGCCCGCGGATTACTCCGGAGCCTTGCTGGACGGGCCTTGCCGGGAAAAGAGGTCAATACTTAAAAGCAGAGACTCATACGAGGCAAGCCTGTGAACTTCTGAGCAGCGCCATAATGCAATGCTGGAGGGTCGCGCGTCAAGCGGTCGGTTTTGGTGGGCACGGCTACGAGATGTTCCTGATCAAATAACGTATTGGAATAGATGCGCCTCTATACTAATGTACTAAAGGGAAAGACTTACCTCACATTTGTTCATCACACCAAGCCTTGTCTTCCTCGACAAAACTTCAGCCTTGGTTCGCCGGATTCATGCCCCTCAAATTTGGGAAGGTAATTAATCCCAGCTAAGCCAAACGCGCCCTTTGAAAGCAACCGACTATGACCTTGACGTTCTCTTCAAACGAAGCAGCGAGACTGCGGGCTTTGCGTCGTTACAATATCCTGGATACCAATGGTGAACAGGAATTTGATGATCTCGCTCGTCTCGCAACAACAATTTGCAAGGCTCCCATTGCACTGATCAGCTTCGTTGATACCAACCGAGTGTGGTTCAAGTCGCGGGTGGAGTTCGAGGGCTGTCCATACCGAAAACTCAATCTGACGTGACACGGCTTTCTTTGGATCAACCCTATCGTTCCCTGCCCCGATCGAATAGCTTGCCTGTCGGTTCGCGCCCCAGATCGTTAAAGCCGCAACTACTCCTCCAAAGGCCGATCAGTTGTTTCGTACGGTGACTCCCGCCCGCTGCGGTATACGCAATCACTCCTATGCCGCACGCAAATAGCGATGATGCAATCCGCCAACTTGCGGCAGAGAAATGATCTTGCCTTTTGCTGGCAGCTCCACCTCTCGAGCCACCGGCGCGTTCATTTCCAACAATTGATGTGGCCGCACTTCATTATAGTAGGCAAAGTACTCTCGCAGGATTCGTCGTAGTTGCCTTTCATTGAACACGATCAGATGGTCCAGACATTCCCGCCGAATACTGCCGATCAACCGTTCGGCATATGGATTCTGCCACGGTGACCGCGCAGTAGTGATCACTTCTTCGATTCCCATTCTCGCTACACGACTGCGAAACTCTTCCCCGATCGAATCACGATCTCTCAGCAAGAATCGTGCTCGCGCGAAAGGATACTTTGAGTCCTCCGATGACACAAGAATACACCTTAGAATTAGTGTAAAAGGCAATAATAATAAGAGGCGCGATGCAAAACGCAAGAAAAGTAAAAAGGGCGGCCTACGGACTCTTAATCAGCGGGTCGGAGGTTCGAGCCCTCCACGGCTCACCAGATTTTCTTAGCAAATCATGTCATTCTGCTGAAGTCGGGAAATTTGCTCCCACATATCACTCCCACGTATTCGCGATTCCCGCTACTCCGTACTCTCCGAGACGTAAGAGTTAGTTAACCGCCGCTGCTTGAGTCTCCCACTTTTATATTTTTCTCTTCTTCGTCCCCTTACTGGTCGCACTGCGAGCGGCGCGTGAGGATGGTGCGTGAATCGGGACGTTAGAGAGATTGGACTTGTGGTTGCGCTTTCAATCAGGCTGCGTTCCGCCAATCGGCGAGAAATTTGTTTGAGCCCCTTGTCTGTAAGCGGATGATTAATGATTCAAGGGTGATCTTTCCGCTGAAGTCACCAGTTTCGACGCTGAAGGCATGCTGCGCGAGGGGCACGAGTATGCGGCCATCGCACCAAACGTAGTGGTTAAATGTCCGCTTACTACTGACGGGTTGAAGGCCACGCGCCAACTGGCTTCAGAAGGCATCAAGGTCAACATCACTCTCTGTTTCTCTGCCGCGCAGGCGATTCTGGCCGCTAAAGCTGGGGCCGCCTAATCAGCCCCTTCCGAGGTTTTGCCCAGAGGCGAAAATGAATGAACTTGCTCGCCTTAAGGGAACTACTCAATCCAAACTTGCCTTTAGGACTTTTTTATGCGCGCGAAGGATTGGTCGCTGAAGCCGAACACGAATTTCAATGCTTACAGCGAAAATCCTCGCTCTGAACTTGCCAAGAGTCTCCTACAAGCGAATTCAGTCACGCTATCCACTCAGCGCGGCATCACTCTCAGCTATGAGACGGTCCGAGAATGGTGCCTTAAGTTCGGTCAGACTTCGCCAAGGGCTTGCGCTGCAGATCCCCACGTCCCGGCGACCAGTGGCACTTGGATGAAGTATTCCTCAAGATCAATGGACGCATTCATTACTTATGGTGGACCGGGATGGTGACATATTGGACATCATGGTCCAGAGCCAAAGGGATAAGAAAGCAGCAAAGAAGTTCTTTCGCAAGCTATTAAAAGGGTTGCGGTATGTCCCGCGGGTTATCACTGAACAAACTGAAAAGCTATTGTGCCGCGAAGGCCGAAATGTTGCCCGGTGTCGAGCACTGCCAGCAAAAGTATCAAAACAACCGCGACGAGAATTCTCATCAGTCAACCAGGTTGCGAGAGCGTGTGCTGAGACGATTCAAGTCGGCTTGTTGTTATGCTTGGTAAGAAGCTGGTGCACGGACTTCCTTGGGATTCATAACTCCAAGGTTCGAGTCCGACCCCCGCTACCATTTTCCTCAATTAATTCAATAGCTTACGCTGCAAGCCTCGGTGGCCGACGCTTGGCCACGGCCCTTCTTGTGACGGCCCTTGCCCAAATAGCGTCCATTTGCTGCGAGAAATTTCGGGGGTTTAGGCGGTTTCAAAGGGATTCCGACAGGAACGTTGGACTTGTATCCCCACGGTCTCAACGTGGGAGTCCTATATATATGAGGGACAAAATCATCAGGCCTTGGGAGCAATACTCTCACGCTTTCTGGACGTCTGAATCCGGCATAGACTGATGTGGGAACCCGGGTAATCGAGTCAGCAGTCGAAAGCTGGTAACTCAACGATTCCATTGCGGACGGGGTTATCGGTAGGGACAGGGATGGATCGCGAAATTAAAAACTGGTCAGGGTTGAGAGCTGGGTTATTCGGGGGTTCTCTGCAGCGACTCCAAGGAGCTCGAAAGGAATTCGATGAGGCCCGGCCAAAACTCCGACAAGCTCTCGGCATGTGGTATTAGTCTCCGGCAAGACAAAATCGAAGTCTTACAAAGGCGTCAGTGAGCGACTAATTGTTGGCCCAAGCGTACTGAGAATATTATTTTCTCTTCACGCTTCGTAAGAAATACTATGATATGAGCCGCTTATCTAGAATGAGTGGTTTCATGCTTCCGAGTATCAACTTCTTAAAGTCCTTGTGAACAGGATTAATCAAGTAATTGTTTTCCTCCTCTACAACCGCGCTGGGAACCTTCAGCACAGCTGACGAGCCGCGCGAGATCCATTCGTCGCCAATTACCTGAAGTTGGGTTGGAGGCGGTGATTGATTCCAATCAGAAGGAAGTCGAGCGCGATTCAGGAGCTCAACGAGAGAATCTTCAAAGTCAACAGGGCATATCGAATAAGACGGTAATAGTGCCGAGCTATCCAGATGTACGAGCAGTTCTAGAGTCGCTAAAGAGATACTGCCGGCTGTGTAAACCATCCTAACGCCGGGACTATTCCAGCGACCCCCAAAGAGCCGAGCGCCTTCGCCGTTAAAAGTATCTGCCGAAAAACGCGTCTTGACCACTCTCCACGATTTTGGCATTTAGGTGAAGATACCTTGCTCGAGGCGGCCAATAATCTTTTCCACCTCTCGAGCACCGACCTCAGTTCTCGCGATGTCTAAAGGAACTGCTCCGCCTAATGCTCGTTGCGGACTCATTAACCAACCGCGCGCTGCCTCCTGATTGCCATCAAATAAATCAGTAGCGCGCGCAAATAGGCGTGAAGTCCGGAGTACGCGGTCGGATTCAGCTGGGTGTAATCGCCCTTCATCTTTTCTTCGAAGGAAGGTTCGAAGTTTGATATCGAGCAATGAAGCCATTTCCTTCGCAGGGAGATCCATCTCTCGCTGTAACGACTCCACCACGGTGAAGGTTAATCCCTTTTCAACATCCTTCACTAAATCTAGTGTATTCTTCGCCTTTAACCCGATTAGCTTTGTATAGTCGTGACGCGAAGTGGGAGCACCTAAGGCTAGCGCCTTTCCCGTCCCACGAGGTTGCACGGTCTTGACCTTGGCTCTTGATGTTGCTCGTTTGCTAGTTGTTGCCATATGGCGTAATTATACATGCCATATGGCATAGAGCCAAGGGGCGTCGGGGTATTGTCAACTTAACTTCTCGCGCAAGGGCATGAGTCAAGTGAGAATGGATTCAACCACTTTTCGTGATTAAGTAATTAACTATTTAAGGCTCGATCCAAATAACTTCTTCCCAAGCACTGAATCTCGACCTCATCACTTCGCGATAAGCACTCACTCGGTACAGATGTCTCCCTACGCGAAAGTGAGAGTTAATGATGCCGAAGGCCGCGAGAAAGCGCTGTGCCTGACCAGCTGACTTGAACCGTCTCATCAACCTCTCCCGCAACCTGGTGGGCTGGTGCGAATTCTCCGCGCGGTTGTTCTGATATTT
>Ga0137369_10000433_pt1 | contig 36893 bp, 30 predicted proteins | sample SagtaG_12_FD_104918 | JGI IMG/M metagenome (GOLD analysis project Ga0137369, IMG submission 104918) | Vadose zone soil microbial communities from Sagehorn Ranch, Mendocino, California, USA - Sage1_L_113_16 metaG | ecosystem: Environmental > Terrestrial > Soil > Vadose zone | place: USA... | reverse complement strand
TTCGTCTGCGTCTGGACCTCTGCCGGCGCCGGCCGGGATGGAACGGGTGCACGATGCCGGTGCGGGCCATGCTGCCCGGTGATTACCTGCCCGGTCCTCGTGGTTTCCCGCCGTCGCCCAACGTCTTAGAGCTCACCGGCGACGGCGGCGCAGCTGCCGGCGTCCGGTGAAGCGGCGTGTTAGGCACCAGCTGCCTGTGCGAGACTGAGTTGTGCAAGCCTACTGACCTCGGTGGATTGGAAACCACGGACCTGACACGCATGCACGACAGAGCGACTCGCCTCACGTAGCGAGCGCATGAAGGCCGACGGCTGGACCTGCACGATTCGAACCGGCTCTTCATCTTCCGAAGCTAAACACTCTACCAGCCAAGCGCCCGAGGAGGTCAGCGAGACGCGGAGCACCTGCGAGCCATCCATGAAAAGGCATTCCGCCGGCTTCCCGGTGTGTGACAGGGTACTCAACGCCTCGAGCCACCACGCGAGAATCACCACCGGGAAGTCATTCCACTCGGATTCCGGGAAGGTCCAACCTTTGTCGAAAAGGGAAATAACCCCTGTGATGCTCCCCGAAGCTCCCTGCGAGAGCGTATCGGTGTCAACCCTAACCTCGATCATCGGGTCTTCTGGGGCCCAACATCATTTAGGCGTCCCAATTCTGGGGGCAAGCACGACAGGACGTTGTCGCATAACGTCGAGCGACGGCAGCCCGCTTGATCGCATCTATCTTCATGGCTTCTTGGGAATTATCCTCCGGGTGCGGGGTCATGCTCGCCACTTTTAGGCGACGGTTTTCATTAAGATCCTGTCGCATAACACTCCGAGAGCGCGTAGAGAAGGCCGGTTTCTGTATGCCCGCAGAGCAAGGGAAGGTGACTCAGAGAGTTGGATCACCGCTCACCCTCGTTTCGTGGGATCTCGCCGGCGAGGCTGGAGGACTGGCGAACGTCTCCCGACAAGCCCGGCTTCGAACATCCTGCGGTCCACCGGCGAGAGGCGTTTCTCGACGCGCGGCGGCAGAAGGCGGACATGAGGGATGCCGGCCAGGTAATCAGGAATCTCCCAGAGGTCTTCCTCGCGGGTCATCCAGTCGAGGGCGTCGAAGCGCGACAGATTGACGGGCCGCGAGTAGCGGCGGAGCGTCTTCTGCCGGCGCAGGTTGAAGTACGACTCGAAGTAGGAGAGCACGAGCGAGCGGATTGTCGGGTGGATCGGCTCGCGAAAGCGCAGGCCCGAGTAATTCGAACGCGCGATCGCGCCCCAGCAACCGTGCTGCCGGAAGATCGCGAGCACGTGATCGTCGTCATAAACCGCCTCGAGATCTAGGAGGAGCGGGGGATGCCCCTGCACGCGCAGGGCCGCGGCGGCAAAGAGAGCGCCGTCCATGCACTGCACCGTACGTTCGCGCAGGACCCTTCTGGGCGAGCGGCAACCGGCGCCGGCAACGTCGTAGTCGAGGCCATCCAGGAACTTCTGGATGCGCCAGGGAGGATTCAAGCCGAGGAGGAGCCTTCTCTCCCGCCGTGTCAGCCCGAAATCCCGAGGGGGCTTCTTGACCCGCTCGCGCACGCGCGGATTATGCCCGTGTTCCGGGACATCCGCCGGGTGAGATGGTGCGCAATAGAATCCGGGACTCTCGAGGAGGAAGATGAGAATGAGCCGGCGATGGAAGGAGTTCTTCTGCGTGGCAGGGATGGCGGCAATCGTTCTCGCCGGCTGCCGGAAGTCGGAGAGCGAGTCCGCCCGCCGCACGACTGCCGCGTCGGAAGCAGCCCGACATCCTCCCTTCGGCTACATAGACACCCCGAAGGAGAATGAAACCGTGGCGTCGGGCTCCCCGGGCTACGGATGGGCGCTCGATGATTCCGGTGTCGCGAGTGTCACCGCTTCGCTCGACAGCGGCCCGGCGAAGCCGGCGGAGCTCGGCCAGAGTTATCCCGGGGTCAGAGAGGCTTACCCCACGTTTCCGAATTCGGACAACGCCGGTTTCAGCTTCCTGATTCCGCCGGTCGCCGCCGGGCCACACCTGCTGGTCGTGACGATCACGGGCAAAGACGGCGGTAAGACGGAACTGAAGAGGCACGTGCTGATCAAGGAGTCCAGGGTCCAGGGCCCAGGGTGATCCGCGCTTTCTTATTCCGGGAATGACTCTGGTTTCTGCAAAGCTCTCCGATACGTTTCCTCGTCGATGTTCTTGCCGGTGACGACGAGGACGATCGGGCCCGGAACCTCTTCGAGATGTGGCAACGCGGCGAAGGCGGCGGCGGCGGCTCCCTCGAGGCGCAGAGCGCAACGCGCCGCGGCGCCGAGCCCATGCGCGATCTCCCGCTCCGACACGAGGAGCATCCGGTCCACGACGCGCCGCAGGACTTCGACGGCGTAAGGGACGGCCACGCGCACCGCGAGGCCGTCGGCGAAGGTCGCCATGCGATCACAAGGGACTGGAAGTCCCGCTTCGAAGGAGAGAGCCATGACGGGAGCCTCTTTGGCAGCGACGCCGACGACGAGAGCGCGTGGCGACTGCCGCTTGATGACGAGGCCGATACCGCCGATCAATGCGCCGTTTCCGACCGGCACGATGAGAACGGAGGGAGGGAAGGGGCATTGCTCTAGAGTCTCGGCCGCGATCGCGCCGTAGCCCTCGTACTGGGCCGGCTCGGCTCCGTCCTCGAAGAAGGGAAGGCCGCTTCTCCGCGCGAAACCTCTCGCCTCGTTCTTGGCGTCGTCGAGATCCTTGCCCGCGAGCCGGATCCACGCGCCGAGACTCTCGAGGATCGCGAGCTTCGCCCGCGACGCGGAGAGCGGGGCATAGACAGTCGCGTCGAGCCCGAGGCGTCGCGCCGCCCAGGCCGTCGCGGCTCCGTGATTTCCGGTCGAGGCCGTGACGACGCCCTTCGCGCCGCGAGCGAGGTGGTCCTCGAGCACCGGGAGCGCCCCGCGCCACTTGAAGGAGCCAAGCTCGTGTGAGTCCTCACGCTTCAAGAAGACGCGTCCGATGCCGGCGAGCGATCCGGGAGCCTCTTCCAGCGGGGTCGGCGGAATCATCGGCGAACACTCCCAACCCTGTCATCCCGAGGAGCGCAGCGACGAGGGATCTGCTCCGAGAATATCGAAAGTCGCGAGGGCAGATCCTTCGCTTCGCTCAGGATGACAGGTTGGATTTTGTCAGCGAACTTACGACTCGGGATACTGAGTTAGCTCTTCTTCTTGACCCGCGTGGGGACCGCCCTGTCGAAGCCGGGGAGGATCGCCTTGATGAAGGCGTTCTCGAACGCCTTTCCGATGACCTGCCAGACACTCGCCGACGCGCTGCCGACCTCGCCGGAGATGTTCGCCGTCGTGGCGACGTCTTTGGTCTTGTGGCTTTTCAGGAGATTCGCGACGCCCCCGACGATCATCTCGTAGAGCTTGTGGAAGAAACCCTTCTCCCGGTCCTGTTCCGGATCATAGACCTTCATGCCGGAGAGAAGCGGCTTGACATATCCATCGATGTGCCCGTTCTTGATGCGCAGCTGCGAGTAGAAGGAGAACTCCCCTTTGGTGACATCGAAGTTGCCGTAGGCGCGCAGCATGTCGTTTAACGTCGTCAGGTCCGTGTTCTCGATCGCGACGTCGAGCGACAAGTCGGCCATCTTGTTCTCCGGGCGGAAAGTGGCCGTCGCGACGGTCGGGCCGCTCCCCATGAACTTGCCGGCGAGCTTCGCGACGGCCGGTTTCTGGTCGGCGTGGTTGGAGAGATTTGTCACACGCAGACTGGCTCCCGCCAGGTACAGGCGGTAGGACGGGGTCTTGGCTTTGTTGATCAGGCCGAATGTAGAGTGAAGGATCTCGAACTTGTCCAGCCGCAGGACGACCGACGGGTTGTTGGCCGCCTTCCTGGCCGCAGCCTTGACGTCTTTCTTCGCTGTGTTCTCCGCGGCCGCCGTCTGCAGGGTGTGGATGTAGTCCAGGTGCAGGCCGTCGATCGAGACGTCCTTGACGTGCGCGAACTTCGCCCTCGGCGCGTACTCGATCTCGCCTTCACTCGCGAGCACGCCCCCTTTGAGAATCAGGTTCGAGCGCTGAGTGATCGGACGGAAGTTGTCGAGCGGGACCTTCTGGACCCTGTAGAGGACGTGGATGCCGGCGAAGGGCTCCGCCAGGAAGTCCGCATGTCCGTCCACGACTCCGCGGCCCGTCTCGAAGATGACTCCCTCGGCGTGCACAGGCGAAGGGTAGACGCGGTTCTTGGAATGGATGTTGCGGATGTTGTTGGCCCGAAAAGAGAGGTGCGCGACGTGGAGTGGACGGGCGGGGTCTTCGTCGATGTACACGAAGTCCCCGTCATTGACGCGCAGCAGGTTGATCTTGAAGGGAAATATCGCGAGGGCAGCCTGCTGCCATCCACGGTCCTTGACCGGCGTGGGGTCGGAGGCTTCCTTTCGCAGTTGCGGCAGGTTGACATGGATCCGCGGTTTGTCGAAGCGGAAGTCCGAGACGATGTGGCCGGAGAGAATCTCGCGCCACTGCACGCTTGCGTGGAGGCGGGGGATGAAGGCCACGGGCGGATCCGGATGCGCCTGTTGGAACACGTTGACGTCGGAGAGAGTGACCGACAGGTTGAAGAGACTGAAGTGGAGACGCGGAACCCGCACGCTGTAGCCGGTCAGCCGGCGATTGATCTCTTTTTCCATCGAGCGCCGCATCGGCTCATCCACGAAGAACGAAGCGATGATGAGGAGTACGGCCAGACCAATGATGCCCACGACGAGCCAGAGGAGAGCGCGAGGCAGAGCGAGGGCCGCTTCTCGTAACTGGCTGGCCGGCGTGCGTTTGCGCGTCGGCTGTCCTCCTCCGGGGGCAGAAGTGGGGGAACTCTCGCGGCGAGCGTGCTCCATCGCCATTCCCCTTGACGGGGCAATCAACATGCCAAGGGCAGGGCTTCGTTATGCTCCGCACAAGCCTCCGCGGAGCAGATCCCTCGTCGCTCCGCTCGCGCCGTCGCCATAGCGGCTCTGGCGCGTCGGCGACCTCGGGATGACAGTGGAGATGAGCAAAAGAGGCGCTCCTCGGGATGACTGAGATAGGAAAGAAAGTGAAGAAGGCCGGGGACGCGGAGACTTCGCGAAAAAAGCATCTTCCGGTCCTTTGCCTGACCGCTCTGGGAATCGTCTACGGCGACATCGGCACGAGCCCGCTCTATGCGCTCCGGGAATGCTTTACGGGCAGACACGGAGTCGCGCCGACCCCCGAGAACGTTCTCGGCATCCTCTCGCTCGTCTTCTGGACTCTCGCGGTCATCGTGACTCTGAAGTACCACGTCTACGTCCTGCGGTTGGACAACGAGGGGGAGGGAGGGATCCTGGCCCTGATGGGCCTGGTGCGCGGCAAGCGAAAAAGGCGCAAGGGCGCACGCTGGCTCCTGATCGCGCTCGGCGTGTTCGGCGCGGCGCTCCTCTACGGCGACGGGATCATCACGCCGGCCATCTCGGTCCTCTCGGCGGTCGAAGGCCTCGAGGTCGCGACGAAAGCCTTCGATCCGTACGTGGTTCCGATCACGGTCATCATCCTGGTCGGGCTCTTTCTCCTTCAGCGCCGCGGCACCAAGGGCGTCGGCTCGATCTTCGGACCCGTGATGCTCCTCTGGTTCTCGACGATCGCGGTGCTGGGGGTGGGCGGCATCCTCCGAGAGCCGTCGGTCTTGAAGGCGGTCAACCCGGCGCACGCGGTTTCTTTCTTCCATCGCAACGGCGGGCAGGGATTCCTCGTCTTAGGCGCCGTGTTCCTCGTCGCCACGGGCGGGGAGGCACTCTACGCGGACCTGGGCCATTTCGGAGAGCGCCCAATCCAGATCGACTGGTTCGGTCTAGTGGGGGTATCGCTGCTCTCCAACTACTTCGGGCAGGGAGCGCTGGTGATCATGGACCCGAAGGCCGTCTCGAATCCCTTCTACCGTCTTGGTCCCGACTGGGCGCTCTATCCCTTGATCGTGCTCGCAGCGGCGGCCACGATCATCGCCTCGCAGGCGATCATCTCCGGGGCCTTTTCCCTGACGCAGCAGGCGGTACGGCAGGGCTACTTGCCCCGGATGGAGGTCAAGCACACCTCCGCGACCGAGATCGGTCAGATCTACATTCCCGTGGTCAATGTGCTGCTGGCAGTCCTGACCATCGCGCTCGTCATTGCTTTCCGAAGGTCGTCCAACCTGGCGGCGGCCTACGGGATGGCGGTGACCACGACGATGGTGATCACGACGATTCTCGCCGGTGTGGTTTCCCGCGAGCGGCTGGGGTGGCCTCTCCCGGCCGCCGCGGGCGTCACGGCGGCCTTTCTGGTCTTCGATCTCGCGTTTTTCGGCGCGAATGCCGTCAAGATCGCTCACGGGGGATGGTTTCCGCTGGTCGTCGCGGCTGCCGTCTTCACGATCATGACGACCTGGCGCAAAGGCCGCGAGCTGTTGAACGTGCGTCTGCGCGGTCCCCTTGTGTCGGTCGACGAGTTCCGCAAGGAGGTGTCTTCAAGCCGGCACGTCTCGGTTTCGGGCACGGCGGTCTATCTTTCGATCGTTCCGGAGCTCATTCCGGGAGCCCTTCGCCACAACTTCGATCACAACAGGGTGCTTCATGAGCGCATCGTTTTGCTGACGATCGTGACCGAGGATGTGCCCCACGTGCCCGCCAAGGACTCGCTGGAGCACGAGCGGATCGACGAACGTTTCCACCGGGTCCTGCTCCACTACGGCTACATGCAGGAGCCCGACGTGCCGAAGGCCCTGGAAGGCGTCTCGGTGCCAGGACTCTCCTTCGATCCCGAGGCGACGTCTTACTTCGTCGGCAAGGAGTCGGTCATCCCCACCCGCAAGCGCCGCGGCATGGCCCTGTGGCGCGAGAAGCTCTTCGCCTTCCTGACGCGCAACGCCTGGAGCGCGATCTCCGCCTTCGGGCTTCCGCCCGAGCAGTCCATTGAAATCCGCGGACAGATCGAGCTTTGAGACGGGCCTCCTAGTTGCGGCCTTGCCTGTCATCCTGAGGAGCGAAGCGACGAAGGATCTGCTCACACAGATTTCAGGATCACGAGAGCAGATCTCTCGCTTCGCTCGGGATGACAGGAAGAATTTGTTCGTGAGCTTGTAACTCAGGACACTAGGGGGTGACTTCCTCCTTGTAGGTCCAGGCTCCCAGGATCGTCGCGACGACCGACTGGACGAGTTCCCAGGTCGTGGAGACGACGAGCACGTTGCTCGGGAAGAGGCCCAGGTTCGCGTCCGCGATCGCCGGCAGAAGACTCCCGAAAAACCAGACGGCCAGGCCGACGCGCGCCGCCGTGCCCGCTCCGGGGCCGTAGCGTGGGCGGATCGCGGCGTAGAGCCAGACGGAGGCGATCCCGATAACGAAACCAAAAACAATCCAGACCAGGGTCTGCCCTCCGGTCATCGCACTCGGGCGGTTCAGTGTCCTCATCGCCTCTTCGAAATCCCTCTTCAGGACGACCGTGTGCAAGAGGAACTCGGAAATGTTGATGAGGACACCCGCCAGGAGACCTCCCAGGAAGACTCGCCTCATGTTGATGGACTTCATACAGCCTCTTTTCGCAAAGCCCTGCGGCGGCGATTTCGCGGGATCGGGTTACTCAAGCATAATTCCGTCGCTATGCCAAGGGGCGTGAAAGAGCCGGGCTTCGACTTCGACTCGCGCCTGGCGTCGGCCGAGACCCTGCCGTCGCGCTGCTATACGGAGGCGCGATTCCTCGAGATCGAGCTCGAGAGAGTCTTCGGCCGTACGTGGCAGCTCGTTGGGCGGGAAGACCAGGTGCCATCCCCCGGCATGTTCTTCACGACCGAGGTCGCCGGCGAGCCGCTGCTCATCGCGCGGGGCGCCGACTCGCGCCTGCGCGCTCTCTCGAACGTCTGCCGGCACCGGGCCGGTCCCGTCGCGGCCGGCGAGGGAACCTGCCAGGCTTTCCGCTGCGGGTATCACGGCTGGAGTTACGCGCTCGACGGCCGGCTTCTGAATACGCCCGAGTTCGACGGGGTGGAAGATTTCCGCAAGGAGGAGCACGGGCTGCCGGAGTTCCGGCTCGAGACGTGGATGGGCCTTCTCTTCGTCAACCTGGACGCCTCCGCCCCCGCGCTCCTCGACACGCTGGAGGACCTGCCGGGGCGTCTGGCTTCCCGCGGGCTCGAAACGATGCGCCCCGCGGCGCGCAAGGACTGGACGGTCGAGTGCAATTGGAAGGTCTATGTAGACAACTACCTCGAGGGTTACCACATCCCCATCGTCCACCCGTCTCTCATGAAGGAGCTCGACTACGCGCGTTACGTCACGGAGACACGCCGCTGCTATTCACTCCAGCACTCTCCCATCCGGCAGCGCGGCCCCGGACGTCTCAAACGCTCTGGAAGCGAGAACGAGGCGCTCTACTTCTGGATCTATCCCAACCTCATGCTGAACGTCTATCCGGACAACTTCTCGACCAATCTGATCCTGCCGCTCGGCCACGAGCGCACACTGACCGTCTTCGAGTGGTTCTTCCGCGATCCGGAAAAGCCCGAGACCCGGGAAGCGGTCCGGCAGAACGTCGAGTTCTCCGACGAGATCCAGCTCCAGGACATCGCCATCTGTGAGAGCGTGCAGAAGGGACTCCAATCCCGCACCTACGACCGGGGCCGTTACAGCGTCCGGCGCGAGAACGGCGTCCACCACTTCCACTCGCTCCTGGCGCGGGCCCTGCGGGGGGACTGAGCCATCGCCAGCAAGTCACCCCCGAAGCAAGACTCGCCCCTGGTGTTCGAGCACCGGCTCAGCCCGCTGTTGCCGCTGCCGGCCTTCCGGGCGCGCCTGATCAAGACGGCATCTCTCGGCTTCGCTCTGATCGCGGCCTCGCTCGTTGTCGGGATGCTCGGCTACCACTACATCGCCGAACAGACGTGGCCCGATTCCTTCCTGAACGCGGCAATGATCCTTTCCGGCATGGGCCCGATCGGGGAGTTGAACAGCACCGCGGCGAAGCTCTTCGCGGGTTCGTATGCCCTCTACAGCGGCCTGGCTCTCATCTTGATCGCCGGTATCATTCTTTCCCCCATCGTTCATCGCTTCCTGCACAAGTTCCATCTGGAGTCGGGCAAAAAAGCAGGAGGCGAGTAGCATTCGAAAGACCCCAACGAGCCAGGCCCCGGTTTAGACTCTCTCGGCCGCCGTTGCGCGAAGCGACTGCCTGCGGCCGAAGGTCACTCTCTGCGGAGGTCGGATGGACGCTCTCGACACACGGTCTCTTCCCGAGAACGCCTACAAGACCCTTCCGGCCGGCGAGGCCTACAAGCCGGTCGTGCCGGCAAAGGCGCACTTACCCGAAGCGACAGGGCGTTCGGTCGTCTGGGGACTCTTCCTCTGCGTCGTCTTTACGGTGGCGTCGGCGTACTCGGGGCTGAAAGTCGGGCAGGTCATGGAGGCGGCGATCCCGATCTCGATCCTGGCGATCGGGCTCGCGCGTGTCTACCGGCGGCGCTCCTCGCTGCTCGAGAACGTCATCATCACGGGGATCGGCGGTGTTTCGGGGGCGGTCGTGGCAGGCGCGATCTTCACGCTCCCCGCGCTCTACATCCTGAAGCTCGACCCGCATCCATGGCAGACGATCTTCATCTGTCTGGCAGGCGGGTGCCTGGGTGTTCTTTTTCTCATTCCTCTGCGCCGCTACTTCGTACGCGAGACGCACGGACAGTTCCCGTATCCCGAGGCCACGGCGATCACGGAAGTCCTCGTCACCGGAGAGAAGGGGGGCTCGCAGGCAAAGCTGCTTCTCGAGGCCACGGCCATCGCCGGCGTGTACGACTTCTTCGTCACGACCTTCGAGGTCTGGAAGGAGTTTGTGGACCTGCGCTTCGTGCCGGCTGTCCGGGACATGGCCGACAAGGCGAAGATGGCCTTCTCCTTCGATGCCGTCGGCTTCATCCTGGGCCTGGGCTATGTGATGGGCCTGCGCTCCTCGCTCCTCCTCTGCGCGGGAGGCGTGCTCGCTAATTTCATCCTCGTCCCGCTCGTCTGGTTCATCGGCAGCCATCTGGGCGACACGGCCGTCTACCCGGCCGCCGTGCCGATCGCGAAGATGACGGCGACGCAGATCTTCCGCGGCTATGTCCGCTTCATGGGCGTCGGTGCGATCGCCACCGCCGGTATCTTCGGAATTATCAAGAGCCTGAAGATCGTGGCCGGCTCCTTCGGCATCGCCGTCAAGGCCTTCCGGGCGGGCGGAGAGCACAGCCTGGAACGGACCGACCGCGACATCTCAGTCATGCAGATCCTGCTCGGCGTCATCGTCAGCGCGATCGCGGTGGCGGCGTTTCTCGGGAGCCTCGGCGGCGGCTCGGCGAGCGTGCTCGGCGTCGGCCTCGCGTTGACGCTCGTGTTCTCCTTCTTCTTCACGTCCGTGGCCGCCAACGCGATCGCGACGACCGCCCGCAACCCGGTCTCGGGCATGACGATGCTGACGATCATCATCTCTTCGGTCGTCCTGCTGGAATTCGGGCTCTCGGGCCGGACGGGCATGTTCTTCGTCATGGCGATCGCGGGGATGGTCTGCACGGCGCTGTCCGTCTCGGGCCAGGCGATCACGGATCTGAAGACCGGTTACTGGCTGGGCTCGACGCCCGCGGCGCAGGAGCGGGTCAAGTTCCTCGGCGTCATCGCTGCGGCGGTCGCGGTCGGCCTGACGATCGTCATGCTCGCGAAGACCTTCCAGTTCGGGGAGGCCGCCGCCGGCGACACCCGGGTCGTCCTCGCTTCGCCCCAGGCCTCGATCATGAAGGCGCTGGTCGAGAGCTTCATGAGCCGGCAGCCGGTCGCCTACGTGCTCTTCGGGGCGGGAGCGATGGTCGCCGTCGTCATGGAAATGCTCGAGGTGCCTGCCTTGACCTTCGCGCTCGGCATGTACCTGCCGCTCGAGCTGAACACTCCGGCTCTGGTCGGCGGCTTCCTGGCCCATTTCCTGACGAAACGCTCCGAGCGGGTCGGGGGCCACGCCGGCCAGACGATGCGCGAGCGCGGCGTCATCATCGCGTCCGGGTTGATGGCCGGCGGTGCGCTGGGCGGCGTCTTCGGAGCCGCCCTGCGCCTCTTCCCCTGGTACAGAGAAGAGCTGATCAAGACTCCGTTCTACGACAACGAGCCCGTGTCGCAATTCGTCAGCGCGCTGCTTTTCATCGGCCTTTGTGTCTATCTCTGGATGGGTTCCATGAAGAAGGAGCGAACGACATAGAACTCCCTGTCATCCTGAGCGAAGCGAAGGATCTGCCCCGGCCCCGTCGGAGGTCCTTCGGAGCAGATCCTTCGTCGCTTCGCTCCTCAGGATGACATTGGACGGAGGAGGTTACTTTGACTGAACAAGATCTCGATCAACTGACTGCCACCGCGATTCTCGGCATCGATACTCTGTGGGGCGGCGACGTCATGAATCCATCGGGAACCGGACGGTTCATTGCCGATTCCTGGTTCGCCGATGAGCCGTTGCCGCCGGCTTACACACACCCGACCGCAGCGAAGGTCCGGGAGTCCGGCGGCGTTTCAGCCAAACAACCCGACAAGGCAGCCATTGACGCGTACCTCGCCGCCGTGGACGTCAAGGGCGCGATTGACGCGATGTCCTCGGAGGGAAAGAGGATCGGCGGTTTGCGCGGAGCCTACTTCGAGGGACTCGGCGTCTGTTTCTCCGCCATGTGGGACCTCGTGCAGGAGATCCTGGGCCGCGGCGAGCCGGTCCCCTACGAGCGCTGCGTCATCGGCTCGACGGGCAAATTGCCGGAGCCGTCGCATCCGGAAGGCAAACGCGAGCGTGTCTCGGAGCTTCTCGCGAAGGCCGGTTATCCGTCGAAAACGGGCGAGGAGCTTCTGACCGCCGTGGACGCCTGGCGCCGCGAGCGCATGGTGCCCGGCAAATCCATCCCGATGCTCGCGGAAGCGTTGATCGCGCAATTCTCTGCCGGCACGGCGAAATATCTCGCGCCGCATCTTCCCCGGGACCTCTCCGGCGTCCCGCTCGCGAACATGAAGTTCCTGCCGATCAAGGACGCCTGGTTCTCCGGCTCCATGAACTACATCGGCCGCGCGCGCAAGCCAGACGGCACCCCGGAGTACGAAGCGACATACGAGATCAATGCGTCGCTGCAGATCTCCGTGCCGGAGTTCGCGCAGCTCGTCTCCCACGAGGTCGTGCCCGGCCACGTCACGACGTCGGCCGTGATTCAGGGACTCTATGTGCGCAAGCGCCTCGGATTCGAGGCGACTGTCCTGACGATGAACTCGCGCGGTGCGGCGCTGGCGGAAGGAATCGCCAACAACGGGATCCTGATCGCCCATGGCGTGACCGAAGTCGAAGAGCTTCCCGACGACGACATGCAGTTGGGCGTGCTCCTCGCTCTCCTCCAGGACGACGCGAAGAACCAGTCCTCCTGGTTGACATGGAAGGAAGGCGTCGCCCAGAAGGACGTTGCCGCGACGCTGCGCCGCGACTACCTCGTCTCCGAAGAGCGCGCCGACAAGCTCTCGGGCGCCTGGGGCCGCCACCCCCTTCTGGGCCGCATGTACCTACCGTGCTACCGCGCCGGCACCGAGGCCGTCGCGGACTTGCGCCGCCGCTATCCCTCCGAAAAGGTCCTCCCCGCCCTCTACGGCTGCCGAGGCATGGTAGACGTCGTCACCGTCCGCCAGGCCCTGGAAACGTAAGGCCTCACGTCCTTTCCCCGAAGGACCAGAGAATCTCAAAAGGCCAACTGGGAAACTCTCAAAAGACCAGGAATGGAGAGAGTAGGACGCAATGATCCGTGCCCTTGCGGAAGCAATCGAAAATATAAGAAGTGCCATGGGTCGCCGGCGATGCCGGCCGATGCGCGGCAGTCATCGGGCAGCCTCCCGTCAAGTGTTCAAATTCCCCTTGGAGGTCTTTATGGGCAGCGGCAGGAGTACACAGTCATCAATATCCCATTCGGGAATGACCCACGTGGTGGGCCTGGCAAGTACAGAGTCGTGTTCACTCTTGCAAAGCCCGGCATTCCCCTGACCGCCTCAAATAGCATCGACTTCTCGCCTGACTTGATGGGAGACTCATACATTACATTGCCCACCCAGGCTGACCTAGAAGAAAAACGACCGGGGGATGCCGCCAGGGTCGAAGCCGAGGATTCCCTTTCGACCGCCTTACCCGGTTTTGCAAAGATACTGATTCAGGGGTCGACACCGGAAGGATCCTTCGAGTTTCATGGCGATTCGAATAGGTTTGGAAGACTGGGACTGATCGCATGCGAGGTTGTCGCCACGTCCTTCGCGGACGCCAAGCAAAAGACTTTCCGAGCCCTCGCCAGTTCGCTGAGTAGCTGGTCGGCGCAACTCGACGTTCCGATAGATATCGGTCGGATTCACATCACTGAACTTGCGACCACAACCGCTCAAGTCGACTGGACGGCACCATTTCTCGACGTGCCTTTTGCCCTCAGGTCCGAGTCAGCGCTGGAGCAAGAGTTTCGCGGTTACGCGAGCCTTTATCGAGAGGCAATGAATAGCAACTCCCCCGTCCATCGGTTCCTTTGCTTCTTCAAGGTGATCGAGGGCATTCGTGCCCGGCGCAAACGTATCGACCGCGCGGCAAAGACCAAAGGACAAGCCGCTCTCAGCCGCCCCGCAGAGGCTGTCCCAGCTCGGGAAGAGGACTTTGCTCCCTGGCTGAATCGGATTTTTCATATCCGTCGGCAGTGGGATGAAATGGCCCTCGACTCTATTTTTCTCCGCGAAATTCGTGCCCGAGATTTCGAATGGATATATGTTGAAAAGCTGAACCCCCTCCGTGTGGACATCGCCCATGGTCTCTTCGGGAAGGGGGAGCTCACTCTGTCTGCGGACGAACTGCTTCACGTGCATCGGGTCGAAACCTGGCTCCCCATCACAAAGTGCATCGCCAGAAGGATGCTGAAAAACGAGTTCCCCGGCCAGTTCTTGCCCTTTCTCAGTGAGGATGGAGTCATAAACCCATAGACGTCTTCCAAAGCCATCAAGTTCTACCTTTCAGCCGTCGCTACACTTAGACGAAGTTGCTTATTACTCAGTAACTTCCAGCAGGTATAGATGATCACTTGACGTCTCACCTGAAATATGTAATCGTCTCCTGATCGTGGAAGGATCGCGGCTACCTAAACTCCTCGGCGAAGTCCGACAGCGGATCGGGCTGACCCAATCGAAGCTCGCGGCACTCCTCAAGGTTTCCGTTCCGACCGTTTCGCGCTGGGAGTCGGGGAAGACCGCCCCCGACGTGCTCGGGCTCGATGCAATCGAAAAGTTCGTCAAGAGGCTGGGCCCGAAGCACCGGGATCTCTACGATCGTTTCTTCGGCACGGCGAGCGGGGTGTTGTTTGCTGAGCCGGCGATCGAGACGGCCGGACAGAGGCGCGCAGCCGGCAGGCGCTCCAAGGAGGACTCGGAGGCCGCTGTTCCGGGCCGCCCACAATCTGGACCCCTCGAAACGAAGGAAATGGAGGGTCTTCTCTGGCGGGCCGCCTGCTCGATCCGCGGCGAGAAGGACGCGCCGAAGTTCAAGGACTACATCCTCCCGCTCGTTTTCATCAAACGCTTGTCAGACGTCTTCGACGACGAAATCGCGCGTCTCTCCGAGGAGTACGGCGACGAGAAGACCGCGCGAGAGATCGTCGAGGCTGACCACAGCCTCGTTCGCTTCTTCATTCCAGAAGAGGCGCGCTGGCCGGTTGTCAGCGGCCGCGCGAGCTTCGACTGGCCGCCGGACCATAAACCAAAGACTCTCGGCGAACAGCTCACGGCGGCGATGCGCGCGATCGCGCGGATCAACCCGACACTCCAGGGCGTCATAGACATCCGCGATTTCAACGAGACGCGAAACGGCGAACGAGAGATCACCGATGACGCGTTGAAGCGGCTCATCAACATCCTGTCCGATCCCCGCTACCGGCTCGGCTTGAAGGACGTGGAGCCGGATTTTCTGGGGCGTGCTTACGAGTACCTCCTTCGGAAGTTCGCGGAGGGCCAGGGGCAAAGCGCCGGCGAGTTTTTCACGCCCAAGGAAGTCGGCTGGCTGATCGCAAGGCTGATTCACGCAAAGCCGGGCGAAGAGGTCTACGACCCATGCTGTGGCTCGGGCGGGTTACTCATCAAGTGCGAGCTAGAGCTTGCAAGACGGATGGGAAAGGTGGACCGGCCGCTCAAGCTCTACGGCCAGGAGTTGACCGGCGAGTCCTTCGCCATCGCCCGGATGAACATGGTCCTCCACGACATGGAGGGCGAGATCGTCCGCGGTAACTCGATGACGAATCCGAAGTTCCTCGACGGCGGCGCGCTGCGCCGGTTCGACGCCGTCGTGACAAACCCCATGTGGAACCAGAAGACTTTCGACCAGGCGACTTACGAGCAAGACCCGCTCGAGCGCTTCGCGACGAACGGAGGCTTTGCTCCTCCCTCGAGCGCCGACTGGGCCTGGCTCCAGCACGTCGTCGCCTCGCTGAAGGAGGATGGCCGGGCGGCGGTCGTCCTCGACACCGGCGCAGCCAGCCGCGGGAGCGGCAACGAGGGGGAGAACAAGGAGAAGGTCATTCGCCGTTGGTTCGTCGAGCGGGACTTCGTCGAAGCGGTGGTCCTCCTGCCCGACAACCTCTTCTACAACACGACCGCCGCTGGCCTGGTCTTCGTCCTGAACCGCCGCAAACCTAAAGAGCGCGCGTGGCGAATTCTCTTCGTCAACGCAGGCGGCGTCTTCGAGAAAGGCCGCCCCAAGAACTTCATTCCGGACGAAGGAGTCGCAAAGATCGCCGACGCTGTACGTGCCGGAGATGACATCGAAGGATTCCTCAAGACGGTGCCGGTCGGGGACCTCGCCGACTTCAACCTCTCACCGTCTCGCTACGTCACCGCAGCCGCCGCCACGGAGCACCGCGACATTCAGGTCATCCTCGACGATCTGGCCGGTCTCGAAGGGCAGACGAAAGCGTTGGATGGAGAGCTGAAGGGTATCTTCGAGAGCCTGGGATATCGGTGGGGAGCGGCGCGATGACCCCGCCGATCTCCTTCGCCCTTGCTCGCCGAAAGGGCCACTTGCATTTTGGTGGTTCTTTGCTAGTATTTGGTGCATCTGCTCCCCGCCGGATCAGCCGCAAGGCCTCTAGCGGGGTTATTTTTTTGAGGTCGGCCGGTGCCCCGCGATGAGCCGACGAGCCTCCGGTGCGCGGCGTTCGTCGACGGTCAGAATCTCTTCAGAGCCGCGAAGGAAGCGTTCGGATATACCTTCCCGAACTACGACCCCCAGGGTCTCGCGAAGTCGATTGCCGCGTCACGCGGATGGCAACTCGTTGCCGCTCACTTCTATACAGGAATACCGGATCATAGTGATGACCCCTTCTGGCATGGATTCTGGACGGCCAAGCTTGGCGTGCTTGGAACACGCGGCGTCGTGACGTTCTCCCGGGCACTTCGGTACAGGAATGAGACCGTCAAGCTGCCGGACGGGACGAAGACGGTGGCCCTCGTTCGCCGCGAAAAGGGCATCGACGTTCGGATCGCGCTCGACGTTGTCCGGCTCGCAAGAGTCAACGCTTTCGATGTGGCGCTACTCTTCAGTCAGGATCAGGATCTCTCCGAGGTTGCGGTCGAGGTGAGGAGAATCTCGCGGCACGAGGAACGCTGGATCAAGATCGCGTCGGCGTTTCCCTCGAGCGACCGATCCCGGAATCTCCGCGGCATTAACGGAACGGATTGGATTCCGATTGACCGCTCGCTGTACGACGCATGCATCGACACGAATGACTATCGTCCGAAGGCCGAGTCATGAGTGGCAGTTTCCTGCCGACCACTGAATGGCCTTTCCTGATCATCCGAGGCCAGCGCGTATTGGTGCACACGGATCTCGCAAGGATCTTCGGCCAGCCCGTAGACGAAATCGAGAAGCGGGTCAGACGCAACCGAAGTCGCTTTCCCCAGGATTTTCTTTTCAGGCTCACGAGGGCGGAGAAAGACGAGTTGGTGGCGAAATGCCGCCGCCTTCGAAGGCTCAAGCTCTCGCGGAGTCGGCCCCTCGCGTTTACAGAGACAGGCGTTTTGATGCTGGCAGGACTGCTCGAAGGCCCAGGCGCAGAGGTGCTGAGCACCGAGATCATTCGCGCCTTCATCCACCTGCGCAAGGTCGCCGCGACAGACCGCGACCTTACTCAAGAGCTCGCGGCGATCGAGTCGAGGTACGACGCGAAGTTCAAGAAAGTCTTCGACGCAATTCGGGAGCTCATGGAGCCGCCGCCGAATCCGCCGAGGCCGAGAATCGGATTCCAGGCATGAATCCTGCTGCTCTCGCGAACGAGCCACTGCGCTCGACTGACATCGGAATTCTGCCCGAGAGTTGGCGAGTTGTCGGCCTCGGCGAAGCCCTGAGGCAGGCTCAATACGGGCTATCAGTTCGGGGCCAGAAGAGCGGAAGCTATCCGATCCTTCGAATGAACTGTCAGGAGCGAGGTCGTGTAGTTTTCCGCGACCTTCAGTTTGTCGATCTGGACGATCGAACGCTGGAATCTTATCGCCTCAACGAGGGGGACATCCTCTTCAACCGGACTAACAGCCACGAGTTAGTTGGGCGCTCTGCACTTTTCGATGGTTCGCGGACAGCTGTATTCGCTTCGTACCTTCTAAGACTGGCAACGGATCAGTCGAAACTGCTCCCGGCCTTTCTGAACTTCTATTTGGCATCTGAGCCTGCTCAGGAATCGCTCAAGAGCTTTGCTACTCGTGGAGTCAGCCAGTCCAATATCAGCGCCAGCAAGCTTCGGCTGCTTCGGATTCCACAGCCGCCTATCGAGGAGCAAAGCGCCATCGCGGACGTGCTCTCGAAGCTCCAGGCCACAGTGGATCGACAAGACCGGATCGTCGGCACACTAAAGGAGCTGAAGGCGGCCACGATGGCCAAGCTCTTCCGCGAAGGCCTCCGTGGCGAGCCGCTCAAGCAGACCGAGATCGGCGAGATTCCCGAGAGATGGGACGTTGTGCCACTCAGCGCGGTATGTTCGCTAATGAACTACGGAACCTCAGTTCGCTGCGGACGTGATCCGATCGGTCGTCCCGTGCTCAGGATTCCGAATGTCGTGAACGAGGCAGTCGATCCAAATGACCTCAAGTTCGCCGCTCTCGAAGAGCGAGAGGCGCGAGCGTATGAACTTGAAGATGGCGATATCCTGTTCGTCAGGACCAATGGAAACAGAAACTTCATAGGACGCTCCGCTGTCTATTCCGGGAGGCCCGGGCGGGCTCTCTTTGCTTCATACCTAATTCGAGTGCGGCTGAAGGCCGATGTACTCGTTCCGAAATTCGTGCAGGCATTCCTCGCGGCCCAGGGGAGAAGACAGATCACCGACCAAGCGAGCGCGGCATCCGATGGCAAGTTCAACATCGACACTGGAGTGCTCAAGTCACTCCTTATTCCGCGGCCGCCTCGCGACGAGCAGCGCGCAATCGCAGCCGCTGTCAGCTCTCTCGACGACAGACTAATTCGTGCTGAGAACGCTGCGGCTGGCCGCCGGAGACTATTCCATGCCGCTCTAACCGCGCTGATGACGGGCAGTATGCGAATCGGCGATGTGGCGAGGACTCTCACTTGATTCCTGAAATCACTCAGGCGATCCGTGACCGTCGAGTCCTCGTCTTCCGTTACGAGGATCTAGACCGGACGGTAGAACCCCACCTCTACGGCGTGCATAGGGACTCGGGTAACGAGATTCTCGTCGCATGGCAGGTCGGAGGCTTCAGCCACTCCGGAGATCGGCCCGGATGGCGAAACTTCCTAGCGTCCGACGTTCGCCAGCTCCGGCTTCTGGATGAAACTTTCGCCACGCCCCGAGCAGGATATAACCCCAGTGATGAACAGTTTCGCTTCGTCTTCGAGCGGGTCTAGGTGCTGTGGATCTCGTAGCGGAAAGCAGCCTCGAGGACGTAGTCGATTTCCCGGCCCGAGTCGGGACGGCCGGATTGTTCGAGCCCGAACTTGCGGGTCCAATCATCCACAAGTCGGCGGTAACGTACGAAGTGGCGCAGGAGATCGGCTTCGTCGGGCGGAAACGGCCACGCCGTGCTCTCTCGCTTGGGCATACCTCAAGGGTACTTCGTCTTCGACCTTGCTGCAGCTGCCATGTCCCCTAGCCTCGCCTCCGAGCGTGCAGTCGTCCAGGACCCGCTGATCCGCTACGCCAGCGAGATCGGGTGGACGTATCTGACACCAGAAGAGACGCTCACTCATCGCCGGGGCTCGGTAGGCTTGGTCTTTCGGGAGATCCTTCGCGGCAAGTTGATTGAGCTGAACCCCAGTGCCATCACGACGGGTAACGCTGATGGGGTGATCAACCGGATCGAGGGAGTCCGGACGAACATCGAGGGGAATGCCGAAGTGCTGGCCTGGCTGCGCGGAGACCGAACGGTCTTCGTAGAGTCGGAGAAGCGCGATCGCAACGTCAGTGTGATCGACTTCGAGCACCCGGCGAACAATGTCTTTCACGTGACGGACGAGTGGGAGTACACGAACGGCCAGTTCACGAACCGGGCGGACGTCGTCTTCCTCGTGAACGGGATTCCGGTCGCGCTGGTCGAGACCAAGGCGGCGACAAAAACTGACGGGATGGAGACGAGCATCAAGCAAATACGGCGCTATCACGAGGAGACCCCTGAGCTGATGGCTCTGCCTCAGGTCTTCGACGTCACCCACCTGATCCACTTCTTCTACGCGCCGACTTGGAACCTGGACCGCAAGGCGCTTTTCAACTGGAAGGACGAGGAGCCCGGCAACTTCGAGAAGAAGGTAAAGCGTTTCTTCGCGCGAGAGCGGTTCTTGAAGCTTCTCCACCGGTGGATCGTCTTCTTCACGCGGGACGATGAGCTTCGAAAGATCATCCTGCGCCAGCACCAGATGCGGGCGGTCGAGCGTGTCGTCGAGCGGGCGCTCGACCCGGAGAAGCGGCGCGGCCTCGTGTGGCACACACAGGGCTCCGGCAAGACGCTCACGATGATGGCTGCGGCCCAGCAGATTCTGGAGGACCGTGCCTTCAAGAGCCCGACGGTGATCATGCTGGTGGACCGCAATGAGCTCGAAAGCCAGCTCTTCGCCAACCTCAAGGCCTACGGGCTCGAGGCGCGTGTCGCAGACAGCAAAGAGGATTTACGCAATCTTCTCCGCTCCGATTACCGTGGTCTCATCGTCTCGATGATCCACAAGTTCGACCGCGCCGACGCCGATCTCTCCACTCGGAAGAACGTCTTCGTTCTCGTGGACGAGGCTCATCGAACAACCGGCGGCGATCTCGGCAACTACCTGGTCGGAGCGATCCCGAGCGCGACGCTGGTCGGGTTTACGGGGACTCCGATCGACCGGACTGCCTATGGCCAGGGCACCTTCAAGACCTTCGGAACGGACGACCCGAAGGGATATCTGGACAAATACTCCATCCGCGAGTCCATCGAAGACGGGACGACGCTCAAGCTTCACTACACGCTCGCCCCAAACGAGATCCTGGTACCGCGGGAACAGCTAGAGCGGGAATTCCTGAACCTAGCCGAGGCGGAAGGGGTCGCGGACATCGAAGATTTGAACCGGATTCTCGACCGGGCGGTCAACCTCAAGACCTTCTTGAAAGCGAACAGACGGATCGAGGCCGTGGCCGACTTCGTGGTCAAGCACTTCCGGGACAACGTCCAGCCGCTCGGCTACAAGGCGTTTCTCGTCGGCGTGGACCGGGAGGCCTGCGCCCTCTACAAAGAAGCCTTAGACCGTCGGATGCCAGTGGATCTCTCCCGCGTCGTTTATACGTCGGCTCACAACGACGCGGAGCTGATCAAGAAACACCGGATCAGCGAAGAAGACGAGAAAACCGTCCGGAAGGCCTTCCTCAAGCGCGGTGAGAAACCCGAAATCCTGATCGTGACCGAGAAGCTGCTGACCGGCTTCGATGCGGAGATCCTCTACTGCATGTACCTCGACAAGCCGATGCGCGACCACACACTGCTCCAGGCGATCGCGCGGGTGAACCGCCCCTACGAGGTCGAAGGACAGCCCGCGAAGCCGGCGGGGCTCGTCGTGGACTTTGTCGGCATTTTCGAGAAGCTCGAGAAAGCGCTGGCTTTCGACTCGGACGAGGTAAGTGGCGTCATCGAGAACCTGGACGTGCTCAAGGGTCGCTTTGCGGCCCTCATGCATGCGGAGGCGCAGCCGTATCTCGCCCTCTGCGTTGGCCCGGTGGACGACAAGGCGGTCGAGCGGGCGATCGACTTCTTTGTGGATCCCGAAGGCCGCAAGCGTTTTCTCGACCTGTATCACGAGATCGAGATCCTGTACGAGATCCTCTCGCCGGACCCGTTCCTTCGTCCCTATCTGGAGGACTACGGGCGTCTCGGGCAGCTCTTCCAGATCGTTCAGAACGCATTCAAGAAGCACGGGACGCCCATCTACGACGTCGCGAAGAAGACCGAGAGGCTGGTCCGCGAGCTTGCCGACACGAGCGGCGTCGGCTTCGCGCTGCCCGCCGTGCCTCTCGATGAGGCGACTCTCGAGGCCTTGAAGAAGGAGCCACCTGATCCTAGCCGCGTGATCAACCTGGGTCGAGCGATCTCCTGCGGAATCTTCGAGGGGCCGGATCTCCAGCCTCATCTTTTTCCCATCGGCGAGCGGGCCGAAAAGATCCTTGATGCGTTCGAGGATCGCCAGATGACAACGCAGGACGCGCTGGGGGACCTGGAGAAGCTGCTCGCGGAGCTCCTCGAAGCGCGGCGCCAGCAGAACGAATCCGGTCTGAACCGCAATGCTTTTGCCGTCTTCTGGCTTCTGAAGCAGGCGGGTGTCAACGAGGCCAGATCGCTGGCCGTCGAGATCGATCAAGTCTTCGGCCAATTCCCGAACTACGACGCGAATGCCGAGGAGAGGCGCTCGCTCAAGGCGAGGGTCTATAAGCTCCTGCTGCCGGTGGTGGGCAAAGAGACGATGGTGGCCCTCGCCGACAGGATCATCTCCCTCGGCCGAAAATGAGGCGGCCGCACCGCCGAACTATAAAGAGCGAGCGTCTTCTCGAAGAAGTCGGGCGGTGGGCCGGCCGTGTCGGCGTGAAGCCCGAACGGGTTTATGTCCAGCCGATGAAACGAAAGTGGGCCTCCTGCTCGCCGCCTGGCCGCATCTACCTGAGCGCCGATCTGACCGCTGAACCGCCTCGCTTCCGGGACGTCGTAATCGTCCACGAACTTCTCCACCTCCGGATCCAGAACCACGGAAAGCTCTTCAAGAGCTTCCTGAACTCCCTCGTGCCCGGTTGGGAAAGGGAGATCAAAGGCAAAGCGAGCCGCATCTGCCGGTAGGCCTTCCTCGCCATGACGCAGCGAGCAGGTCGAGCGGCCAGATCCGCAGCCGCACGATCTGCTGAGCGTTTCCAGCGCTGGAATCCGAGAGCCCGCTTGGCCTGCAGCAAGGTCCCGATGTTGTGGAGTGCGGGATGGAGTCCACGAAGTCAATCACAGATCCAGCTTTGCGAATCGGATCACCGCGTTCTGAGACTGATTGTCGGCAGTCACGCTGTAAATGATCACGTTCCCGCCTCCTTCGAACACAAACGAAGTATTCGGTCCGAGAGGCGCGCCTCCGATGAAGGCCGAGGCAGGGACCTGCTCGAAGTAGTTCGGAGGATAGGTCCTCCTCTCCGTCCATATCCCGATTCCCGTGGAGTCGAAGACAATAACCCGAAAGGTCGTGCCTTGATCGAGCGTGCGGATGCCGATGTTCATCCGGAAGCGCGAGGGGTCGTCCGGTCCGATCAGGGTACTGCCTGAAGCCCCGAACTCGGCACGGCGGACTGTCGGCTCGACAAAACCCACGGTGCCGCCGCGGGGAGTCTCGGTGTAGATCTCGGCCTGAATCGTGGGACCCAAATCTATGTCGGACGCGACCACATCTACGCTCCCGATCCCCGTCTGCCCCATCGCCGCGACCAGGTCGTCGATCGTCTGGGTCTCCCACGGTCCGAGCGAGTAGGGCAAAACCAGGTCGGTAGGACTTGCCTGCGCGAAGGCCGGGTGGAAGACGAACTGTCCTGTGAGTCTGCCGACGCCTTGCGGGTTGCGCAGTTGCAGCCTCGTCCTGAAATACGATCCGGAAAGGCCCGGCGCGGAAATCGCTACAGGAAGGATGTTGACCACCGTTTGAGAGACAGTACCGGTCGCTCGGAGCTCCGGCGCAACGTAGAACAAAACCTCCGGCTTGTTAATGAAGCTCACGTCGCCTTGAGCGTCGCCGTAGATGTACGCCGTGACGCCTCCAAGCGAGCGGAACGTCGGGGTCCCACAATTGGTGAGATTCGTGATCCCAATCAGGTCGCCTTTCTGAAGCGTGACCGGAGGTGCCAGAGATACCGCCTGGGTCACAAAACCCACGTCGAACGGACCACGCTCCGCGAGAAGAGTGAGCGTGGTCGCAAAGGAGTCGGTGGCGATCTGTCTGAAGAATTTGATCCTTGCCGCCGCTGGGCAGGGCGCGGCGGACCAGATAAAGGTTGCCAAGTTCACGTCTCCATCGGCAGTCGCTGGATGGGAGAGATCAACGTAGGTCATCGTCCGAAGGGACCAGAATGAAGCAACGTCGGGTGGGGCTGGGAGGCTCCCAACGACCGGCTGCGCGAAAAGACCAACCGCCGAACCGGCCGCGAGAACCCCGAAGACGACGCGGCGGAAGGAGTAGAACATGGAACACCCCCTGCCAAAAAGAAAAGGTGATGGGTTCCGAAGCATAACCCGGCAGCATGTCACCGAGGACGATGCGGCCTCAACAAGATTTCTCCCACCTCTAAAGTGCTTCCGAGCGGGCGGTTTTGGCACGGGGGCGAAAAAAAGTTGCGGCGTCCCCATCAGGAGACGCCGCTGCCAAAAGACGTCGTAATTACGGATTGACGACGACGGTTCCGGTCATCATGGCTCCGTGGACGGTGCAGTAGTAGGGGAAGGTGCCGGCTGCCGCAAACTGATGGGAGAAACTCCCGGAGGACTTCACGCCAGAATCCCAGAGGCCGCTCGGGGTGCAGCAGTTTCCCGACGTCGTGGTGTGCGGGATGGAGTCCACGAAGTTCCACTGGACCGTGTCTCCGGCCTTGATCGTGGTCGTGCTGCTGGTGCTCTGAGAATCCATGAAGATGTTACCGGGGCCGACGTTGACGATACGGGTCGCTGCGCTGCCCGGCGGCGGGGTCGGCGTCGGCTGCCCTCCCGGCGTCGGCGTCGCTGTCGGCGGCGTCACGATAACAGGCTGCGTCGGCGCGGATTTGTTGTCGCCGCAGGCAGCGGCGAAGAGCATCAGGGCTGCGGTGACTACGAGAAGCAACGAACGTCTCATGGCTTACCTCCAGAAGGAGATCCGGAAAGTCGGTTCTCCTCCGAGAACGCCATGCAGAAGGCCTGCCTCCGGAGCAGGGGATTTAGGTGCCGCTAAGCGCCGCCTAAGTCAACTCTCAGGCGCCGTTGAGGTCTTTCTTAGACTCGGCGCGCTCGGCGCCTCCATGTGGCAAAGGCGGGCAGCCCGAGAACGAGAAGGCCCAGGCCGAGCAGCGATTCCATCGGCCTTTCCTTGAGTGTGTTCGCCATGAGCGCGAGCGAGGAGAGGATGAAGAGGGCCGGTACCCAGGGATAGCCCCAGGTTCGATAGGGGCGCGGGGTCGCGGGCTGCGCGCGGCGCAGGACATAGAGTGCCGCGCCGGTCGCGGCATAGAAGAGGACCTCGGCGAAGACGACATATGTATAGAGCTGCTCGAAGGTCCCGGAGAGAACCAGAACACTCGCCCATATCGCCTGAGCGAGAAGGCTCGCGGCCGGGACGCGATGCCGCGGGTTGATCCTCGCGAGCGACTGGAAGAAGAGTCCGTCCTGCGCCATCGGTTGATAGATGCGCGAGCAGGTCAGGATGTTGGCGGACAGACAGCCGAAGATCGAGACCAGGATTGCCGCGGAAACCAGCCGCGCGGCCCCGGGTCCAAAGAGCGCCTGCGCCGCCGCTTCGCCAACGCGGGCCGTTTGAGAGAGAACGGGAATCGGAAGTGCCCGCAGATACACGAAATTGATCAGCGCGTAGATCGCGATGAGCGCCGCGGTCCCGGCGATCAGGCCGCGCGGGATGTTGCGGCCGGGATCGCGCACTTCTCCCGCCGAAAGAGCGAAGCAATACCAGCCGTCGTAGGCCCAGAGGACGGAGATCATGGCGATGCCGAAGGGAGCGAGCACGCCCGCCGGAAGAGGCGCCGCCAGATCCGGCCGGACCGGTGCGGCGATGAAGAGACCCACTCCAGCCAGGGCCGCGAGCGATCCGATCTTCAGAATCGTGACGACGTTCTGGAGCCAGGCGCCCTCCTTGACGCCGGCGAAGTTGACAGTGGTCAGGAAGGCGATCGCGAGGACTCCCGCGATTCCTCCTCCCGTGAGCCGCCAGGTCCACGTCCCGATTGGGAGCGACGCGAGGACGTGGCGCGTCGAAAAGAACGGGATGAACCCTCCCAGGTACTCGCCGAAACCCGCGGCGAGCGCCGCGATGCCGCCCGACATGATGACCAGAAAAGAGCCCCAGCCGAAGAGGAATCCCGCCAGCGGACCGTAGGCTTCCTTCAGAAAGTGATACATGCCTCCGGCGCGCGGGAACATCGCGCCCATCTCGGCGTAGGTCAGCGCCCCGGCCAGCGTCAGGAGTCCTCCAAAGACCCACGCGCCCAGGATCAATCCCGGATGCGGCAGCGCTCGGGCGATGTCGGCGGGCGTCAGGAAGATCGCGGTGCCGAGCACCGCGCCGATCGTGATGAGAGCGCCGTCCCACGCCCCGAGCGCGCGTTTGAGCGACGGGCCGGTCGACGGATCGGTATCGAGTGCCAAGTTCTTACAGACTAGCGCACATCCCCTCGTCATCCCGAAGAGGGAAGCCCGAGGGAGATCCCTCGCGGAGCCTGTCCCGAGCGGATACGGCTTATCGAAGCAACTGGAGCAGATCCCTCGCTGCGCTCGGGATGACAGAGGAGGGCGAGGGGCTCGGGATGACAGAAAGCGGTTGCTTCCCAAGATAAAGTGCGCTTGATGAACGTCCAGAAGTCCGTGCATCATCGTTCGGACCTGAAAGAGATCGCCCGCCGCGCGATGGTGGAGCGGGGGCTCGAGCCGGGGTTCTCCGCGCGCGTCGAGAAGGAGCTCGACCGGATCCCGGGGCCGGCGGGCTCGAGCACGGCGGGGCGGCGCAACTTGCGCGATCTTCTCTGGTGCTCGATCGACAACGACGACTCGCGGGACCTCGATCAGCTCTCAGTCTCCGAGAGTCTGCCCGGCGGCGCCGTCAGGGTCCTCGTCGCGGTCGCCGACGTGGATGCGGTTGTCCGGAAGGGTACCGCCATCGACGAGCACGCGCGGCACAACACGACTTCCGTCTATACGGCGGCTGAGATCTTTTCGATGCTCCCCGAGAGGCTCTCCACGGACCTGACCTCGTTGAACCCAGGGGAGGACCGGCTGGCGATCGTCGTCGAGATGACGGTGGCCGGGGACGGAACGATCGGCGGCTCGGACGTGTACCCCGCGGCGGTGCGCAACCGGGCAAAGCTCGCCTACGACGCCGTTGCCGCCTGGCTGGAAGGAAAGGCGCCAGCGCCCCACGCCGTAGAGGGCGTCGCCGGAATGAGCGAACAGCTTCGCGTTCAGGACGCGGTCGCTCGCAAGCTGCGGGAACTGCGATACGAGCACGGCGCGCTTGATCTGGAAACGCTTGCCCCCAAGGCGGTCTTCGAGGGAGAGACGGTCGTGGCCCTGCGGCAGGAAGAGCACAACCGCGCCCGCCAGTTGATCGAGGATTTCATGATCGCGGCCAACAGCGTGACGGCGCGGTATCTGGAAGAGAAGAAGCGACCAGCCTTGCGGCGTGTCGTTCGGTCGCCCGAGCGCTGGCAGAGGATCGTCGAGGTGGCGAAGCAGCAGGGCGAGCATCTGCCGCCCGAGCCCGACTCGAAGGCGCTCTCGGACTTTCTGGCCCGTCGCCGGAAGGCGGATCCCGACCGGTTTCCGGATCTCTCCCTCGTCATCGTGAAGCTCATGGGGGCGGGCGAGTACGTCGTCGAGCGGCCGGGAGGTGCGGCGGCCGGGCACTTCGGCCTGGCAGTGAAGGATTACACGCACTCGACTGCACCCAATCGGCGGTTTCCCGACCTCATCACGCAGAGACTGCTCAAGGCGGCGCTCTCGGGCGGGGCTCCCCCTTACTCCGAAGTGGAGCTCGAAGAGCTCGCCGCTCACTGCACGCAGCAGGAGGATGCCGCGGACAAGGTCGAGCGGCAGGTGCGCAAGTCCGCCGCCGCCCTGCTCCTGGAGAGGCGCATCGGCGAGCGTTTCGACGCGGTCGTTACCGGAACCTCCGAGAAAGGAACGTGGGTGCGTATCTTCGATCCTCCCGTCGAAGGCAAGCTCGTCCACGGCTTCGAGGGCCTGGCCGTCGGCAAGAAGCTGCGTGTCAAACTGATCTCGACCGACGTCGAGCGCGGCTTCATCGACTTCGTCAGGACCTAGCCTGCTTGTCCGCGAACAAAGTAGATCTGTCATCCCTTCGCTCCCTCTCTGTCAATCCTGAGCGAAGCGAAGGATCTGCCCCCGTTGCTTCGAGGGATATGCTCCTGCTCAGGGCAAGCTCTGAGCAAAGCGAAGGACCTGCTCCCGGACTTAGCAGCATTTGCGAAGCAGATCCCTCGTCGCTTCGCTCCTCAGGATGACAATGCAAAGGAAGGTGGGTGGACATGGTTTCCACGGCGGTAGGTAGCGGTTCGCGAAAGCACATTGCCCTGGTGGCGCACGACAACAAGAAGAAGGACCTTCTGGAATGGGCGAAGTTCAACCGGGACCTTCTCGCGGAACACGATCTCTACGCGACGGGCACCACCGGGACTCTGCTCGAGAAGACTCTCGACGTCCCGTTCACGAAGCTGCAGAGTGGCCCTCTGGGCGGCGACCAGCAGATCGGCGCCAAGATCGCCGACGGGCAGATCGATTTCGTCATCTTCTTCTGGGACCCGCTCGAGCCTCAGCCGCACGACCCGGACGTGAAGGCGCTCTTGCGGATCGCCGTGGTCTGGAACATCCCCGTCGCCTGCAACCGCGCCTCCGCGGACTTCATGATCTCCTCTCCCTTGATGTCCTCGCCTTACGAGCGGCAGCTTCCCGACTACCAGGAGTACCGCGACCGGTTGAAGGGCGGCGGCGCTTGAGTTGCAACATCTCTGCGTGGCATCCGTAGAAGCGGCTTGGGAGGAACTATGCTTTCCTTTCTTGTGACGGCTCTTCTGCTCGCGGCGACCGGCGCGGCGCCGGAGAGTCCCGCCGACACCATCGAGGCTCGCCGCAAGGCCTTCCAGGCATTGCTTTCCGACCAGTGGGAGTACGCGCTCTCCCACAGCCCGGAGTTCGCCTCGATCCTCGGGGACAAACGCTGGAACGACAAGGTCTCCGACCTGTCCCAGAAGGCGATTGAGGCGGACCAGGCGATGGACCGCGTCTTCCTCGCCCGGTTCGAGGCGATCGACGCAACCGGGTTTGCCGAGCAGGAGGCCCTTACGCGGGCTCTCCAGATTCGCGACTACAAGGAATCGATCGCCCGCGAGAAGTTCCACAACTGGGAAATGCCGGTGACGCAGATTTCCGGCATCCACTTGAGCGCCCCGCAACTCGTCAGCCTCCTGTCCTTCGCAACCGTCAAGGACTACGACGACTACACCGCCCGGCTGAAGGCGTTTCCGAAACAGGTGGACGCCGTAATGGATCGCATGCGCAAGGGGATGAGCGATGGGCTGATGCCGCTGCGGTTCCTCCTGGAAAAGGTCGTCACCCAGGCCGAAGGAATCGCCGCGAGCAAGGCCGAAGACTCCCCCTTCGGGAATCCGCTCGTGAAGATGCCCGCGGCTTTCTCCGAAGCCGACCGGGCGAGGATCCGCGAAGAGCTGCTCGGAGCGATCAACGGCTCCGTCCTCCCGGCCTACGGAAGGTTCGCGAAATTCGTGAAGGAGACCTACGCGCCGAAGGGCCGGACCGAGCCCGGGATGTGGTCCCTTCCCGATGGGGAGGCCCGCTATGCCGCGGCGGTCAAGAGCTCGACGACGACTGACCTGACCCCGGAGCAGATCCACCAGATCGGCCTGGCGCAGGTCGCTGAGATCGAAAAGCAGATGCTGGAGATCGCGAAGAAGCAGGGGTTCTCCGACCTCGCCTCTTTCAACGCCGCGATCGAGAAGAACCCGAAGCTGCGCCCCTCTTCCCGCGAAGAGATCCTGGCGATCTACCGCGGCTACGTCGACCGGATGAAGCCCGAGCTGCCGCGGCTCTTCGGCCGGCTCCCGAAGGCGGGCTTCGAGGTCGCGCAGGTCGAAGCCTTCCGGGAGAAAGAGGCTTCCGGCGCCCAGTACAACCAACCCGCCAAGGACGGATCGCGGCCCGGACGCATCATGGTGAACACGAGCGAGCCCGCATCGCGAAAGACGATCTCGATGGAGTCCACGGCGTACCACGAGGGGGTCCCGGGCCATCACCTGCAGATCGCCATCGCCCAGGAGCTCGAAGACCTTCCGCCGATTCGCCAGCAGTCCTTCTATACGGCGTTCGTCGAGGGGTGGGCCCTCTACTCCGAGAGGCTCGGCAAGGAGATCGGCTTCTACAAGGACCCCTACAACGACTACGGCCGTCTCCAGGACGAGATGCTTCGGGCGATCCGTCTCGTCGTGGACACCGGGTTTCACTTCAAGCGGTGGAGCCGCACGCAGGTCGTGAAGTTCTTCCACGACCACTCCGCGATCGACGAGGTTGAGGTACAGAGCGAGACCGACCGCTACATCTCGTGGCCGGGCCAGGCGCTCGCCTACAAGGTCGGCCAGTTGAAGATCCTGGAGCTGCGCGAGCGCGCGAAGAAGGAGCTGGGCGCGAAGTTTGACATCCGCCGCTTCCACGATGCCGTCCTCGGGGCCGGCGCCCTGCCCCTGGACGTCCTGGAAGACCGGATCAACGCCTGGATCGCCTCGGAAAAACCGGCGCAGAAGGCGTCCTGACCAACCCGGCTCGAGATTCCATTAGAGTCTGCCTTTGCTGGAGAAGCAGGAGTGAAGCATGAAACCGAAGTTCCTTCCGTTGCTGGCGGCCGGCTTCTCGATATCCGCCGTACTCTGCGCCGCCGTGCCCGCTAAGAAGGCCTCTCCGGCCGCCGGCAAGACACCGACCGCCGCGGAGGCGAAGGCATTCCTGGACGCTGCCGAAGTCAAGCTCCTCGCGCTCGCGACCGACGCCGGCCGCGCGGGCTGGGTCCAGTCCACCTACATCACCGACGACACGGAGATCCTGGCCGCGCAGGCCAACGAGCGGCAGATCGCGGCCACGGTGGCGTACGCCAAGCAATCCACGCGTTTCGACAGGGTAAAGCTCCCCGGGGAGCTCGCGCGCAAGATGAAGCTCCTGAAGCTCTCCCTGACTCTGGCGACTCCTTCGGATCCCAAGGAGAGCGAGGAGCTGACCCGCATCACGGCCGCGATGGAGGGCGCCTACGGCAAGGGGAAATACTGCCCGCCCGGCAAGGACAAGTGTCTGGACCTCGAGGACATCACGAAGATCATGGCGAACAGCCGCGATCCGGCGGAGCTGCTCGACGTCTGGCGCGGATGGCATACCGTCGCTCCTCCCCTTCGCAAGGACTTCACGCGGTACGCCGAACTCGCCAACAAGGGAGCGCGGGAGCTGGGCTTCGCCGACATGGGTGCGATGTGGCGGTCCAAGTACGAGATGCCGCCGGCGGATTTTCCGCGGGAGCTCGACCGGCTCTGGGAACAGGTCAAGCCTCTGTATTTGTCGCTTCACGCTTACGTGCGGTGGAGGCTCCGCGAGAAGTATGGAGACGCCGTCCCCGCGAGCGGCCCCATCCCGGCGCACCTGCTGGGCAACATGTGGGCGCAGACCTGGGACAACATCTATCCGCTCGTCGCTCCGCAGGACGCCGACCCCGGCTTCGACCTGACCGAGATCCTGAAGTCCCGGCAGACCCAACCCCTCCAGATGGTCCGTTACGGCGAGGGGTTCTTCACGTCGCTCGGGTTTGATCCGCTGCCCAAGTCGTTCTGGGAGCGCTCGCTCTTCATCAAGCCGCGCGACCGCGACGTCGTCTGCCACGCGAGCGCCTGGGACGTGGACGCCGTCAACGATCTGCGGATCAAGATGTGCATCGACATCACGGCCGAGGACTTCACGACGATCCACCACGAGCTCGGGCACAACTTCTACCAGCGCGCATACAACACCAGGTCGGTTCTCTACCGCGACAGCGCCAACGACGGCTTCCACGAGGCGGTGGGAGACACGATCGCGCTCTCGATCACGCCGGAATACCTGGTCAAGCTCGGTTTTCTCCAGAAGCCGACCGACCCTTCCAAGGACATCGGGCTTCTGCTGAAGAGGGCGCTGGAGAAAGTCGCGTTCCTGCCGTTCGGCCTCATGATCGACCAGTGGCGATGGAAGGTCTTCTCCGGGGAAGTGACGCCGGATAATTACAACTGGGCCTGGTGGGAGCTGCGCCAGAAGTACCAGGGTGTCGTGGCGCCTGTGCCGCGCAGCGAGCAGGACTTCGATCCCGCGGCGAAATACCACGTCGCGGCCAACGTCCCATACATGCGCTACTTCCTGGCCGACATCCTGCAGTTCCAGTTCCACCGCGCGCTGGCGCAGACCGCGGGCTGCACGGAACCCTTGCACCGCTGCTCGATCTACGGGAACAAAGAAGCGGGAAGGAAGTTGAATGCGATGCTTTCGATGGGCCTTTCCCGCCCGTGGCCCGACGCGCTCCAGGCCCTGACAGGCCAGCGCCGGATGGACGCGACCGCGATCCGCGACTACTTCGCGCCGCTCCAGAAGTGGCTGGACGAGCAGAACAAAGGAAAACCGATCGGTTGGTAACGGCCAGCGTTGCGGGGCAAAGATGATCCCGACTCGGATCCTTGCCATCGCTCTCGCTGTCTGGAGCGGGGCGCTCACCGGCCTCGCCGCCGATCATCGGATCGAGACGGTCAAGAAGTTCCAGGCCGCCCGAGAGCGCGGGGACATGGTGATGGCCCGCGCCCTGCTTGGCCCCGACCCGCGGATCTGGTTCGACATGGACGAGCGCAAGGGACCCGGAGAGTCCTGGAAGCTCGACAGCGGAGACTGGGATCGCTGGGACCGTTTCTTCCACAGGAAGATCACGTACTCCGACTGGAAGAGCCAGGCAGACCGCGTCACCGCGATCGGCCGTGAGAGCAACGACTATTACCGCCTCCTCGATTGGGAACCCAGGCCACTCGCCCTGACCTGGTGGTTCGATTCCTCCGGAAAAATCACCGGCTTCATGTTCCACGCCGTCCGAGACGCACCGACTCACAGCCGGTTGAAGGAGTTCGAGGCCTGGGCGAAGAAAAACCGTCCGCAAGAAATCGCCTACCTCAAGCCGGGGGGAGCCATCGACCCCTCGAAAGACCGTCCCGAACGCTGGCTGGCGATCCTGATCGAGTGGCGCAAAGCCGCGGGCCTCCCCGACGTCGCGCTGCCCCCTCCCGCTCCCGCGAGATAAGACCCTTCGATTATCCTGGGGACGAACGCCGGTATGAGGCAGCCGAGACGACGAGCGCCAGGATCAAGTAGGCGGCCGCCAGGTTGAAGGAAACCCTCGTGGCCTGCCATGGGAAGAAGAGCGTGCCCCCGGGCGCCGGCGAGTGGATAACGCCGAAGAGACAGAGCATCGCGGCGGCGAGAAAGTAGAGGCCGCTCCTTCGAAACCGTCGATCGATCAGCTCAGCGGCGGCCGCGCCCCACACGACCGCCGTGATGATGAAGCCGCTCGCGAGGAGCTTGAGTGTACGGATCGTTTCGCCCACCTCGCCGCCGGCGGAGCCGCCCGGCCCGAGCGAATCGATCTCGAGGGACACCAGAAACGCAATCGAGGGGAGCACCGCGAGCGCGACCGCGGCGGCGTGGCGCGCGGGCGTTGCCGTGAAACCCTGGGCCATCACCTCGATGCCGATATAGATCAGGATCGGCGCGACCGCAGCCGCCGGGATCCAGTCGATCAGGAAGGGCAGGTAACCGAGCACGCCTCCCAATCCCACAAAGAGTCCGGTCGCCGCCGCGTAGCCGGCTCCCGCGCCCATCTTCTTGTAGGCCGGGTGTCCGATGTAAGGCGTGCTCTCGACGACACCTCCGCAGACACCGGCGGCGAGCGTCGCGAAGCCCTCGGCCGCGAGGATCGCGCGCGTGTCGTACTCGTCTCCGGCGGCGGCGGCGCTTTCGGTGTTGTCCATTCCGCCCACGATCGTCGCCACAGCGAAGGGCAACGCGATCGGCAGGTATCCCCAGGCGAGCGAGAGACCCCCGAGGAAGGCGAGGCTCGGCCAGGGGAAGGAGATAGTCAGACTCCTTCCCGCCGGGAGAAGAGTCGCGGCGGGCGCGGTTGTGACTCCCGCCGCCATGAGGACGTACGAGAGCGCCACAGCCACGAGGACGGAAGCGAAGGCGCCGGGCAATCCCCACGGCAGGCGCACTCGCCCAAGCAGCGTGACGAGGATGACTCCGAGAGCCACGAATCCCACGATGGGATTGGCGATCACCTTGACCAGCGGCAGCAGGCCGATGAGCGCCAGGCCCGCTCCGCCGATCGAGCCCAACAGAGCCGCGCGCGGAACCGCTGCGCGCACCGCATTGCCGCCGAGCGCCAGCCCCATCTTGAAGAGGCCTACCATCACGGTCACCGCCATCCCCATCTTCCACGCTAGGGTGGCGTCGCCCGTCGCGAGATAGGCCGGTCCCAGAACGGCGAAGGCCATTCCGAAGACGCTCGGAGCGTTCAAGCCGAGCGGCATCGCGGTCACGTCTTCGCGCCCCGTCCGGCGCGCGAGGCGCCACGCCATCCCGGCGTAGATCAAGTCCCCGACGAGCACGCCCACGGCCGTGCCCGGGACCATCCGATAGAGAACGATCTCTCGCGGAAAATGAAAGGCACCGACCAGGATCGCGACCAGGATCACCAGGTTCGCCACGTTGTCGAACATCAGCGCGAAGAAGGCGTTCAAGTCTCCGGCCCGGAAGAGGCGGTAGCGGTTCATGGATTCCGCGTCGAAAGAGCCCGGCCCTCGCGGCGGCGTGCGAGCCCGATTATTCATGGACACCCGGCCGGAACCTGTGCATGTCGTTGAGAAATCAACCTGTGTTGAGCCTAGAACGACGTCATGCCGAGATACACCTTGTTCCCGCGACCCGCGGGACGGCCGGAGTCGCTCATGCGATAACCCGGAGAAAAACGTGAATTCTGTTCAACTTCTTTCTCACTGTTTCTCAGCATTGGAACGCAGTTCGCTATGAATAATGCGGGCTAGGGTCAAGCGCGGAGAGGTCGGAGCGCCGCGACCCGACCTGACGGCGATGAAGAAATCGGCATACAGCGTGACCGGAATCTGAATGTCTTCTGGATCACTGGTTCCACGGTGAGACTCTACAATGTGCCGCGAGTAGATACGTCGTGCTGAGGAGAACGTGACGAGTCCTCGGCCTTTTCGTCTCGCGACTTCACTTCCTGGGTGAGGTTGGACTACCGCGGCTCGAAGCGGGAAAAATAAGGCGCGTCCCTCACGCGGGACGCGCCACCTGGATTCTGACCTGGAGAAGGGAGAGGCGAAACTATTTCTTCGCGGCGCCGGCCTTCTTGCAGGTCTCGTCCACGATGGGACTCCACTGACCCTTCATGTTCAGCTCGAACTTGTGCGTGACCTCGGTATCGCTCTTCTTGACGAACGTGTCACGGGAGGCGGCCTTTTCGCCCATCACCATCTGATCGCCGGTCCAAACCATCGTGTCGCCCTGCCACCCGGGCGACATCTCGGTGGCCCAGCTCCCGAAGTTGTCCACCCACACCATCACGTACTGCTTCCCCGTCGGCTCATAGCCAAGGTGGATCATGCCCTTCACCGGCTGGGTATTCGACGCCGTCTTCATCTCGGTGAGAGGTCCGTCGTACCAGAAGCCGTCCAGGTCCAACTTGAGCATCAGGGAGCTCTCCGTCTTGTGGGCGGGACCAAAGGGACTGGCGGGCGCATCGCCCGAGCACTTCCAGGAGCCTGCGAAGTATTTGAGTTGCGACATTTCCGGGGCGGGCTTGGGAGTCTGCTGGGCCAGGGCCGAGGAAGCAACGACCAGGAGAACGACAGCGGACGCAACGGTGGTTTTCATCTTCTCCCTCCTTGCCGTCGAAGTGACGGCCAAACCGATTATGACACCCAGGAAGGCGGAGCCGACCGCCCGCACCGGGACGCCGGCTCGGCCGGGTAAACCAGGACACGGAAAATATGAACTCTTGATCCAGAGACCGGACCCCGTGTCTGGCCCAGCCCTGGTCGCGGCGCGAGGAGTCTCCGAGGTAATCGAACGAAGCTCTCGCGACGTTTTGGTCGGGGCGGCCGGGGTCGAACCGGCGACCACCTGCTCCCAAAGCGTATGAAGTGATACAGGACCACAACTTGGGGGAGGCCTGGCTCCCGCCGCGATTGCGGCGGCGAACAGGATGCGCTAGAGCGACGCCCTGACAGATACCAGTGCACCACAGGCCTCTCGCCTGCGGTAACGGCTTGGATTGGCTAGAGAGTAGGTCTTACTTCGGTGCCTCGACGTGAGGCGAAGAATGGTGATGGGCGATGCGCCATTCGCCGCTGCGCTTCGTGACCAACATGGTAAAGCGCGAGGGACCCGGTACGGGCTTGCCCTCTTGCATCCTTGTGAACTCGTAAAACCCGGTGACCAGCACGGCGTTCTCGTCAATTGGAATGGTGTGCCGCTCCTGGATCAAGTTCTTGTTGCCGCTCCCTTGCAGCTTCAGGTCGGTAAAGTATTTCTTGATCGCGTCCGCGCCTGTGGATATGACTGGACTCTTCGTGCCCAGTAGGATGGCGTCCGGCCAATAGCTCTTCACCACGAGTTCCACGTCATTCGCGCTATACGCGGCCGACCAGCGGTCGATTGCCGCATTCGCGTCTTCCGTCGGGCCAGCTATAGCGAGAGCCGGCAACATCATCAGCAGTCCTGTCAAAAGCAGCCACCCGAAGCGGGCGCTTCTATGAAAGCTCGAGATATGGATCTTCGGCGGCGTACCTGCGGCTGTGATGGTGTCCGTTCGGATTCCCCAACGCATATCACACCTCCTGACTGCTCCTTTTTCAGCTCTGAATCGCGTGCATTCTAATTCCCGTAAGCGGTTTTGCAAGGCTAGAGCTATATCCGTGATCGAAAACTGGGGCGAGTCCGCGGGGAGATAGGAACTTCAATTTAGGGCGACAAACCGGATGACGCATGGCCGAGGCGTGGAGGGGATGTGCGGAACTGCGGGGAGGTCCCGGCTCGGGCGACCCGACCCCGTGTCTGGCCCAGCCCTGGTCGCGGCGCGAGGAGTCTCCCAGTGGGGAGGAGCCTCGCGCCGCGGGAGGCGCAGCGCAGCGAAGGGACCAGGCGAGCGATCGAGGCCGCGTCCGGCCGAGTCGCTCGCCGATGCGTTAGCAGGTCCCGAGCAAGCGAAGCCGACGTGCTGGTCGGGGCGGCCGGGATCGAACCGGCGACCACCTGCTCCCAAAGCAGGTACGCTACCGCTGCGCTACGCCCCGAGGGAGGGGAATTATCCCATGCGGGCGCGGGAACCCGCGCGCTAGCCCGCATAATTCACGAACGACTCCAGCCGTCCCGCGGATCCTTTCCGCCGGATACTTCGTCAGACCTCCTCTGCGATGCCCCCGGCATCGCCGTCGTCGGTCTTCCTCGTCCCGACGAAAAATCTCTCGCGGGAACAAGGTGTACCTCGGCAACACGCAATATC
>Ga0137369_10000426_pt1 | contig 37156 bp, 29 predicted proteins | sample SagtaG_12_FD_104918 | JGI IMG/M metagenome (GOLD analysis project Ga0137369, IMG submission 104918) | Vadose zone soil microbial communities from Sagehorn Ranch, Mendocino, California, USA - Sage1_L_113_16 metaG | ecosystem: Environmental > Terrestrial > Soil > Vadose zone | place: USA... | reverse complement strand
TTGATATATACCAAAGGCTATGAGCAGATGGCGATCCAGGATATTCTGGGTGAACTCCAGATTTCCAAGGGGGCCTTCTATCACTATTTCGACTCGAAGCCAGCATTGCTGGAAGCGCTGATCGACCGTTTAGGGGAAGAGGCGCTACAGCTTCTCAACCCAATCGTGCAGGATCGGCACCTGCCGGCCCTCGAAAAGCTCCAGCGCTACTTCGACACAGCTGTCCGGTGGAAGACTGCACGGAAGGCGTTTATGCTCGATCTGTTGCGCGTCTGGTACGCCGACCATAATGCGATCGTCCGCCAGAAGATGCTGGCGAAGTGGAGCAAGTACGCCCTGCCGCTGCTCACCGCAATCTTCCATCAGGGCATCCGGGAAGGCGTCTTGAACATCCCATTTCCCGACCAGATTGGCACAGTTTTATTGTCGCTTATACAAGGCGTTGGCGATGCGTTTGCCGAGTTGCTGCTCGCACCTGAGCCGCATAGCGATGAGCTGCAGCGCGCCGAAAGGCTTGTCGCCGCCTATAACGATGCATTGGAGCGCGTGCTGGGGGCTCCCGCAGGTTCCTTGCATCTCATGGACACCGAATCGCTCAAGGAGTGGTTTGTCGCGCCGAACGACAATCCGGCTGCTGAAATCGGCGCAATTTCGGATATGAACCTATCTTGACAGGGGAGGCTCTCTGTCGTCCAACGAGGTGAGCTATGACAAAAGCGATCACACTGGCCTGGCGCAATATGTGGCGCAACTGGCGGCGCACGGCGATTGCGCTGGTCGCAATTGTGCTCGGCCTGATCTTACTGCTGTTTTTTGATGGTCTGATCAAGGGATCCGACCAGGCGATCTTCGGCAATGCGGTGCGCCTGTACGGCGGCAATCTTCAAGTTCACGCCAGCGGCTTTCGCGCGAAGGCCAACCGGTTGCCGCTGCTTCCGTTGGAGAATGCCGACGCCGTGATCCAGGCCGCTCGCGCGCAGCCGAACGTGATTGCCGCCACCAAACGGATCGCAACGGCCGGCATTGTCAGCAGTCACGGCAACGCCTTGCCGGTGGCAATTACGGCGATTGAACCGGCGATTGAACAACCGCTCAGTTTGCAGGCGCAGAATATCACGCAGGGGCGATTTCTGTCCGACGAAGATGGCGACGCGATCTTCATTGGTCAGGGGCTGGCCGAGCGTCTGCAGGTTGGCCTCGGCGACCGGATCACCTTGCTGGGCCGCAGCAAGAATGAACTGATGCGCCAGCATACGATGATCATTGTGGGCATTTACGATCTCCACACGCCGGAAGTGGAAAAAGGCTCAGTTTTCATTCCGCTGGTCGACGGGCAAACCCTTTACAATCTGCGCGGTCAGGCCACCGCAGTGGCGATTTTCCTGCAACAGGTGGGAACGGAAGACAGCCTGATGTCCGCGCTGCAGGGCCAGCTGCCCAACTACGAAGTCGATTCGTGGCAAACGCTCAAACCGGAGATCCGGCAGACCATGGAGACCAAATTGGCGTTTACCAGTTTCCTTGGGGTCGTGGTGTTGGTCATCGCCGGCATCGGCATCCTCAACCTGATGCTGATGGCGGTCTTCGAGCGCACGCGCGAGATGGGCGTGCTGGCGGCGCTGGGCATGAAGGGCCGGCAGATTATGGGGCTGTTCCTGCTGGAAGGGGCCTTCATTGGCGTCGTCGGCGCCGTCGTCGGTTGCGGTCTGGGTGCACTGCTGATCGGGTGGGTCGGGCAGGTCGGGATCGATTTGTCGGGTTACTCGGGCATGGGTGAGGTCATGGCCTTGCTGGGCGATCGACTCTACCCCAGTGTTACGCCAGCCGACCTGCTCAGCCGCGGCCTGCTCGCGATCGTTATCGCTGCGATCGCCTCGCTCTACCCAGCCTGGCAGGCCTCGCGCCAGGAGCCGGCGCAGGCGCTGCACCATGTTTAAAGGAGAATCGCGCCATGCCACTGAATAAATTATGGACTCTTGCATATCGCGACCTGGGGCGGAATCGACGGCGTTCCATTCTAACGCTGTTGGCCGTGGCACTGGGTCTGGCGCTGCTGATGCTGATGAACGGTTACATAGCCGGTGTGATGGAAGACACGCTGCAAAACAGTATCCGTCTCAGGACCGGGCACGTGCAGATTCGCGCCAGTTCCTATGAGGAAGAGAAGCTGAGCTTGCAGGCGAAAGACTTGCTCGCAAACCCCGATGAATTGACGGCGCGCGCCAGCGCGCTGAGCGAGGTGAAAGCGGCGGCCCCGGTGCTGTGGGCCAGCGGCATCCTCGAAACGCTTAATGATTCAGCCGGATTGCAGATCTATGGCATTGACACCGCTTCGCCGATGTACGCGCCCATTCGAGCCGCGATGCTCGACGGTGCGTTCCTGGCGCCGGACGACCGAAACGGGATTCTGATCGGTAAACCATTGGCCGATAGCATGAACGTAGGCGCGGGACAGAAAGTAAATCTGGCGATCGTCAATTCCGATGGACGGCCCGACGAAGGAATATTCACCATTCGCGGCCTGTTTGCTACCGGCATTCCCAGTTATGACCAGAGTGTGGCCTTCATGCCACTATCCAAGGCGCAGGCGTTTACCGGCACCAACCGACATGCTAGCGCCATCTTCATCCTGCTGAACAACCAGGCCGACACGGAGAAGGTCGCGGCTGCCTTGCGCGGCCCGGATGTTACAGTGCTCACATGGTCGGATTTGAACCAGGTGTTCGTGCAGGCCATTCAAGCCGGCATGAGCTTTTACGTGATACTCGATTTCATCGTGATGCTGATTGTCGCGGTGATCATCGCCAACACGCTGCTCATGTCGGTGTTTGAGCGCATCCGCGAATTGGGCATTCTCGCGGCCCTGGGCATGAAGGGGCGGAACATCCTACAGATGGTTCTGCTGGAAGCGGCTGGCTTGGGCCTGGCTGGCATCGTCGTTGGAATTGTGCTTGGCTCAGCTGGTGTGGCGTATTTAGCCACCGCCGGCATCCCAATTGGCGACAAGATCGCCTCGGTGGGCGGCAACAGTATGGCGCTGGGCACAACGCTGTACGCGCGCTTTGTGCCTGGCACCTTCGCCGCTTTGTCGCTGGCGATGCTGCTGATCGTCTTGTTGGCATCACTCTATCCCGCGTGGTATGCGGCTCGTCTGGAGCCGGTTGAAGCGTTACGCGCAGAGTAATCGTAAGGAAGAAACGCATGGAAGCCATTCAATTAGAACACGTTGCCAAAGTCTATCACATTGGCGCTGTCGAAACCAAGGCGCTCAATGATGTCAACCTCAGCATTGCCGAAGGCGAATTCACCGCGCTGGTCGGCCCGTCCGGGTCCGGCAAAACGACCCTGCTGCAATTGATCGGCTGTCTCGACAAGCCCGATCGAGGTACGGTGAGCATCCAAGGGCAGGACGTGACGCGCCTCAGTGCCAATCAACGCGCCGACCTGCGGCGCGAGCGCATCGGCTTTATCTTTCAGTTCTTCGCCTTGGTCCCGGTCCTCACCGCCTATGAGAATGTGGAACTGCCGTTGCTGTTGAGCGGCGTCAAGCCTAAGGAACGGCGCGAGCGCGTGATGGGGCTGCTGGAGGCAGTGGGGGTGTCGCATCGCGCCAATCACCGGCCCGATCAAATGAGCGGCGGCGAGCAGCAGCGCGTGGCGATTGCGCGCGCCCTGGCCCCGCGACCGGTGTTGGTGCTGGCCGACGAGCCGACAGCCAACCTGGACACAGCCAACGGCCAGCAGGCTATTGAGATCATGCGGCGCCTCAACGAGGAAACCGGCACGGCCTTCGTCTATGCCACCCACGATCCACGTGTCGTCGCATTTGCGCAGCGAGTGGTCAAGATGCGCGACGGCAGCATCGTGGACAACGGCGCGAATGCGTGAGAACCTGCCCATGATGTATACACCCAGAGGTGTGCGATGAAAAAGATCCTAACTGTGGTCGCCGTGGTGTTAGCGACGGTGGGCGCCGGCTGCTCCACCGCGCCAGCAGGCGGCGGAGCAGCCGCTACGACCGCGCAGCCAGTGCCGACGACGCGGGCCGCGGCGGAAGGAATGCTGGCGGCCGAGGCGCGGGTCGTGCCGGTCCATAGCGCGGCGCTAGGCTTGCCGAGCGGCGGGATCGTTGCCGAGGTGCCCGTCGCCGAGGGCGACCGGGTGCAGGCCGGACAGGCGCTGCTGCGGCTCGACCGGGCGCGCGCCGAGGCCGAGATCGCCCAGGCCCAGGCCGAGGTCGCCCAGGCTCAGGCCGGCTACGAGAAGCTGCGGGGTAGCGCGACGCCCGAGGAGACCGCCGCCGCCGAAGCTCAGCTCCGCGCGGCGGAGGCCGAGCTTCGCCAGACTGGTGGCAGCGTGACCCCCGCCGATCGCGCCGCGGCCCAAGCCCAGATCCAGCAGGCCCAGGCGCACCTGGCCGAGTTGCGCGCCGGCCCCAAGGCGACCGATCTGCAAGCCGCTACAGCGGCGCTCGCGCAGGCTCAGGCCAATCTGGTGACCCAGCGCGATCAGCTCTCGGCCGCCAAGACCACCGCTCAGCTCCAGATACAGCAGCGAGTCACCGACCTGACCAAAGCGCAGGCCGATGAAGCCACCGCCAAGCGGAACTGGGACTACGTGCAGGAAACCGGAAAAGATCCCAACGCCGTGCTCGACGCGACCACCGGCAAGAAAGTTCATCTCAAGCTCGACGATCGGCAGAAACAACAGTACCGCGACGCCTTTGTGCAGGCCGAGGCGGCCATGCACAGCGCCGAGACGGCCGTTCAGCAGGCGCAGGTAGCCTACGACACCGCGCGCCAGGCCGAAATCAGCGGCATCCAGGCGGCCGAGCAGCAGGTGGCCAGCGCGCAGGCGAGCGTCGACAAGCTGAGCGCCGGCGCCGACGCGGCAGACCTCGCGGCGGCGCGCGCCGAGGTGGCGAGCAGTCAAGCGCAGCTCGACAAGCTGGTCGGCGACCAGCGCAGCGGCGCGCTCGACGCGGCTCAGGCGGCAGTAGACCAGGCCCAAGCGAAACTCGAGCAACTGCGCGCCGGTGCGTCGAAGAGCGATCTGGCGGTGGCTGCCGCCGAGGTGCAGAGCGCCGAGGCCGCGCTGAAGCTCGCCCAGGTGGCGGCGGCCGAAGCCGAACTGCGCGCACCGTTCGCCGGAACGGTCGCCGCAATCGACGTACAGGCCGGCGAGTATCTGGCGCCAGGTACGCCGGTCGTGCATATGGCCGATTTCTCGGCATGGCAGGTTGAGACAACCGACCTGACCGAGCTGAACATCGTGCGCGTCGGCGAGGGCAGCCAGGCGACGGTGACGTTCGATGCCATTCCCGGACTCGAACTGCCCGGCAAGGTTAGCCGCATCCGAGCGCTGGGCGAGAACAAGCAAGGCGATATCACCTACGCGGTCACGATCAAACTCGACCGGCAGGACCCGCGGCTGCGTTGGAACATGACCGCCTCGGTGACGTTTGCGCAGTAGGGCAGGATCGAATCGAGAACCGCGGAAGCTCTAGCGGTCGACCACATTAATAGTGACGCGAGGAGTCGAGGCTTCAGCCGGATGATTGGCAACCACACCCGGCCGAAGCCTCGACTCCAAGTACCCAACATTGTAACCACTACGCCGCGGCGAGCGCCGCGCGCGTACGCGCGAGATCGAAACAGTCTTCCTGGTTCGTGCGCATAAAGCGTTCAGCGAATGCGATTGCCTCATACTCGTTGAGCAAGCCCTCATCGATCTCAGCCTGGAGCGCCCGCGTGAGATGCGCGCGGGTTTGCGTAGCATAGGCCACGCTGGCCGACGGCCAGAACGAATCGCCGCCGAAGACGAACAGCTTATGCGCGGGCACGCTGTGAATCGTCCGGCGCACGAACTCGCAGGCATTGCGTGGGTCGATACTCCAGGCCCAGCACATATCCATATACACACTGGGATAGTGCTTTGCCAGCGCGATCAACTCGGCGCTATACGGGTAAGCGGTGTGCATTAGAATGAAGCGCGCCTGCGGATAGCAGGTCAGCAGGTCGCACAGCAGCCCAGCGCGCAGCCAATCGATTGGCATGCGGCTGTGGCCGGCATGGTAGCCAGTGTGAATCTTAAACGGCAGGTCGTAGCTGATCGCCAGCTCGACGCCGCGCGCCAGGCACCAGTCGCCCAGGCACAGCCGCTCGGCTTCGCTCAGAGGGTAGCCGGCCAAGTGGCGCTGCAAACTGCTCTCGGCGCTCGCATCATCTTGCTCGCGCCACTCCAGCGTGCGGGTGTAGGCATGCTGCGTTTTTACGGCCACCGCCAGTGTGCCATAGCGCTCGAAGATCTGTTCCATGGCGGCGCGCAGGCTCGCGAGATCGCTCACCGTCACGCCGGTTTCGGTGTAAATTTTGTCCGGCTCGATCCGCGCCTCGCAAAAATTCACCCAAGAGATATCATGAAGAAAGAAGTCCGGATCGGCGGTATCCGGCGCGCAGGGCCAGTTAAAATTGTCGATCTGCACATGGTCGAGGCGCGCGAGGTCGCGCAGGAGATAGAGCCGCCCACCCGGCTGGCGCAGGGCGCGGTTGCGCGGCTCGGCCGCCGCAACCGCGTCAACGGTGATCTCGTCCATATCATACACGAGGCGCGCAATCAGGCGCGTGGCTTCGCCATAGCCAGTGTGCCGGCAGCGCTCCCATGCGGCGCGCACGCCCGCGAAGCGCGCCTCGATATCACGATCGTGCTTGTCGATCAGGCGTTGCACCGCCGCGGGCGCCGCACCGGCGACGACGAGGTCGGCCGTAATATAATTGTCGAACAAGTCTTGAAGGACATCCGGCCCACGCTCCACAAAGCTCGCTTCGCTATTCAGATGCTCGTGGGTATCGACCAGCGTGGTCGTTTGAATAAATGTGGCCAGGTCGTTCATCGTACCGCAGCTCTCCGCTATCTGCTTGTCCTTCCTTATATTATGACATGATTTTATCGTATGATCGTGGCAAATTAGTTGCAGGACTGATGCAGTTATCTTAGTTAGGGGATCTCGAAACACACGAAGGCCGATGGCGATCGTATTGCGTAGGGATATGCTCGATACGCAATACGAAATACGCAATACGTTTGGCTCGTTTTCTTCGAGAGTCCCTTCAAGAAAGGCAGTGACTACGGAATGAAACACATCACCCTGCATATGATCGGCAATGCCCATCTTGACCCGGTCTGGCTTTGGCGCTGGCAAGAAGGTTTTCAGGCCGTCAAGGCGACATTTCGCTCCGTGCTCGATCTTATGCGCGAGTGTGGCGATTTTATATTTACCTCCAGCTCAGCGGCGTGCTACGAGTGGGTCGAGCTGAACGACCCGCCGATGTTTCGCGAAATCCAGGATCGCGTGGCCGAGGGCCGCTGGCAAATTGTCGGCGGCTGGTGGATTCAGCCCGATTGTAATCTGCCGGGCGGCGAGTCGTTCGTGCGGCAGGTATTGTACGGCCAGCGCTACTTCGATACCAAGTTCGGCGTGCGCGCCACGGTTGGCTATAATGTCGATAGCTTCGGGCATCACGCGATGCTGCCACAGATCTTGCGCAAGAGCGGCATGGACTCATATGTGTTTCTGCGCCCGGCGCCGGACGAGAAGGGCCTACCGGGCCGGGTGTTCTGGTGGGAGGCCGACGACGGTTCGCGCGTGCTTGCGTTTCGGATTCCCTTTGAATACCTGACCTGGGGCAAAGATCTCGAACCGTATGTGCGCCGCTGTATCGGCGAGCTGAAAAGCCCGCACGACGACACGATGTGCTTCTATGGTGTGGGCAACCATGGCGGCGGCCCGACACGTGAAAACCTTGAGAGCATCCGGCGAATGAATGCCGATCCGCGCTTCCCGACACTGATCTTTAGCTCGCCGCGGCGGTTCTTTGATGCGGTGCTCAGCAAAGATCTCGCGATACCGACTGTGCACGACGAACTCCAGCACCATGCCAGCGGCTGCTATGCGGCGCACTCGGGCGTCAAGCGCTGGAACCGGCAGGCCGAACACCTACTGATCGCCGCCGAGAAGTTCTCGGCGATCGCCGAGCATGTGACCGAGCAGCCCTACCCGACCGATCTGACGCATGCCTGGAAGCAGGTGCTGTTCAATCAGTTCCATGATATTCTTGCGGGAACCAGCCTGGAGGCGGCCTACGACGATGCACGCAATAGCTATGGCGAGGCCATGGCGATTGGCGGCCGCGCGCTCAACTACGCCACGCAGTCGCTGTCGTGGAACATCGCGATTCCGCACGAAGAAGGCACGACGCCGATCGTGGTGTTCAACCCGCACGCCTGGCCAAGCCGGGCGTATGTCGAGATGGATTTTGGCGGGCTGGCCGAGACTGATGCCTTGTTCGACGACGAGCGCCGGCAGGTGCCGCTGCAGCTGGTGCACTCGGGCGTGATCGCACGGATCTGGCGCAAGCGGCTCGCATTTACCGCCGATCTGCCGGCCATGGGCTACCGGGTGTACCATGTGGTGCGGAATCAGGCGCAGCATCCGGCAGCGCCAATGATCGCCGACGATACGGCGATGGAGAACGAGCGCTTTCGGCTGGAGATCAACCCCACGAATGGCTTCGTGCAGCGCCTGTTCGACAAACAGCGCCAGTTCGAGGTGCTGCGCGGGCCGGCGCGGCCGCTGGTGCTACGCGATGAGAGCGATACCTGGGGGCATGGAGTCTACCAGTTCAACGACGTGATCGGGTCGTTCACTGCGACAAAGATCCGGCGCGTCGAGCATGGCCCCGTCAAAACGACGCTGCGCGTTGAGAGCACGTATGGCGCATCGCGCCTGACGCAGGACTACAGCATGTATCCCGACCGCGATCTGATCGAGGTGCGCGTGGTGGTGGACTGGCGCGAGCAGTGCAAGCTGCTCAAGCTGGCGTTTCCGATCAATCTTCACTTTATCCGCGCGACATATGAGATTCCCTACGGCCATATCGAGCGCCCGACCAATGGGGAGGAGGAGCCGGGCCAAAGCTGGGTCGACCTATCGGGCCTCGCGCGCGAGATCGATCTTCCGTATGGCGTGAGTCTGCTCAACGATGGCAAGAATAGCTTCGACATCAGCGGATATGAGCTGCGTATGACGGTGCTGCGCAGCCCGCTCTACGCCCACCACCTGCCCAACCTGCCGTACCTCGACGAGCAGTATCCGGTGATCGACCAGGGCATTCAGCAGTTTACCTACGCGCTACTCCCGCACGATAATGGCTGGGAGCAGGCTGGCACCATCCGGCGCGCGCTGGAGCTCAACCAGCGGCCAATCGCGCTAGCCGAGACATACCATCCAGGCGCCTTACCGCAGCGCTGTTCCTGGCTCGTGGTCGACCAGGAAAACATTATTGTGAGCGCCGTCAAGCGAGCCGAGGATAACGACGACCTGATTATTCGCTGCTATGAAACAAACCGGGTGATGACGACGGCGACGATTCGCTTGGTGGCCTGGGAGCGGACGTTTACCACAACGTTCGTGCCCTGCGAGATCAAGACGCTGCGTGTCCCACGGGACGCAAGTGCGGCAATCACCGAGACAGATCTTGTGGAGTGTGAATGATAGTGCGTAGTGCGTAGTTGGCATTCCTATGCGCTACGCACTATCCACGACACATCACGACGAAGTGATCCGCAAGTGTACTAGCCACCCACCGCTCTCGCCCGCTCCGCCTCCACGACCAAATCGCGCCGATGGATCACATACAGCACCCGGCACTCATCAAAGAGCACATCGTACAGATCGACCGTAGGAAAAGCCCGTTGTACTGTTCCATTAGTGCCTCTCGGCAGATGGGCAAGCGGGCGAAGAACGCGCACGCGGTCGCCAACGCTTAATAGTTGGGGTCGATGCATAGCTGCTTCTCCATTCATGATTCGGCGAGCGATACAGGCACATGCAGCAATAAACGTGCCGTGTCAGTTGTGAGCAATTCCAGTGAAGCGAGCGAGGCTTAGGAGAAACTGTCGCAAGCACTGGCGCGGAGCTTGCAATGATCGAGTATATGTATCATATCATGGAAATCTGATCAATGCACCACCGAAGCGGCTTCGGCTGCTGCTCCCGCGGCATGATTCAGACAGAAGGCAGGTAGCATATGCCAAACGCGCATCTCGCGACCTATTTGAACGACCATCTGGCGGGCGCCGTGGGCGCGCTCCAGCTCCTGGCTCATCTCAAAGCGGCGCATGCCGGCACGGCGCTGGAGCCGGTGCTCACCGAGGTGCACGCCGAGGTGGCGGCGGATCGCGAGGAGCTGGAGGCGCTGATGGCCCGGCTGCAGATTGCCGAGAGCCGCCCGCGCCAGGCGACCGCTTGGCTCGCGGAGAAGACTACCCAAATCAAGCTGCTGTTGGACGACCCGTCGGGTGGACCACTGCGGCTGCTCGAAGGCCTTGAGGCTGTGGCGATCGGAATCGAAGGGAAACAGGCGCTGTGGCGATCGTTGGCCGCCGTGGCCGCGGATGTGGCTGGGCTCCAGGGAGTCGACTACGAACGCCTGCAACAGCGCGCCCAGGAGCAACAACAGCGGGTGGAAGTGATGCGCCTGGATGCCGCGAAGGCGGCGCTCACGGATGCGAGCTAGTACGCGGCGGCGAATAGTTCCCGTAGTTCCTTGGCTGGGCAGCCAAGGAACTACGGGAACAACGGGAAATGGCAAGACAGTTCCGCAACTACAAAGCGACCTGGTCACCTGAGCAGCAACGAAACGCCGTAAATGACGAGCCCGGCCAGGCCGCCAACGACAGTGCCATTAATGCGAATAAATTGTAAATCGCGGCCGATCTGGAGCTCAATTTTTTGCGAGGTCGCTTCGGCATCCCAGCGGCTAACAGTATGGGCGATCAACTGGCCGAATTGGTGGCGATACTCCTGGCTGGTGTACACGACAATGCGCTCGACCCAGCGATTGATTTTGTCGGCCAGCACGTCGTCGCGGAGCAGCAGATCGCCAAATTGGCGCACGGCGCGTTCGATCGCCGCCTGCAGCGCCGAGTCCGGGTTGGCGCTCTGCGCGAGCAATGCCGCTTTGATGTCGAGCCAGAGCGACGCCGAAAACTCGCGCACAATCGGATTGCCGAGCAACTCGTCTTTTAGCACTTCACCGCGGGCAATCGTCGCCGGGTCGTGCTGCAGCCGCTCGATGAACTCATATAGCAGCGTGTTGAACCGGTCGTGAAACGGGTGGTTGGGATCGACGCTGACGGCGTGGAGCGTCGATTCGACGGTGTCGAACAGCCGCTCGGAAATATGCCGGTCGACCGTGCGCGGCAGCCACCAGGGCGTTTCCTCGCGAATCTTGATCCGAATCGCCTCCTTGTTTTCTTCCAGGAGGTTGGCGGTCACTTTCACCAACTCATAGACCAACTCGGGCTGGCGCCGGCCCGCCAGCACGGCCGCCAGGCCGCGGCCCAGCAGCGGCGCGGGCTGGATCGACTGAATGCGCGCGACGAGGCTATGCTCGACGAGCGCCTGCACATCGGCGTCGTTGATGACCTGCAAGGCGTTATTGATCGCGGTGGTGGCGTGCCTGGCGATCTGGGCGCTCACGTCGGGCTGGCTGAGCGCCCCGGCGGCGCGCTGGCTCACATGCTGCGCGCGCAGCCGGCCTATGAGCACCTCTTCCGATAAGAAGTTATCCTCGATGAATCGCCCGATGCTCACCCCGATGCTGTCCTTTCGGCGCGGGATGATCGCGGTGTGGGGAATGGGCAGACCGAGCGGGTGGCGAAACAGCGCGGTGACCGCAAACCAATCTGCGAGCGCGCCGACCATCGACGCCTCGGCGAAGGCCCGAATGAAGCCAACCCAAGGGTAGCGCCGTTCCAGCACCAGCGCAATAATGAACAGTATCGCGACCCCAATCAGCAGCCCGGTGGCGAGCTGCTTCATGCGATCAAGGTCGGTTTGCCGTGTGGAATTTTCGCGGAGCTGCATTGAGCCTGCGCCTTTCTGGTTTGCCGCCACGTTCTCCCTCTTGGGCGGCGCGGAAGTTCCGATAGTTCCTTCAGTTCCTGCTGGAAACGCCGGGAACTATCGGTCTCTATAGGAACTATTTTACCTGCTGATCCACAACGGCCCGACGATCACCTGCGCGGGGCTACGCGACAGTTGCAGGCGCCGGCTGGTGCGGTACGAATTCTATATTCATTATATTACGCCATCTGCCGACCGCGCGCTGATCTGGATTCCAACGGCCGCACCGTAACGAGTGCGATTGCAAATTGCAAATTGCAGATTGCAGATTGTGCTTAGCTCATATCATCGAAATCGACATATACTTGAAGCCCGAAGAGGCTGCTTGATTCTGCACTAGGTACAGTTCAGCACCACGTGGCGTGCATGCGTCAGCATCATAGGGTGCAGTGTTGGCAAGCTCTTTGTGCGCGCGCAAAGTCGCGGGTCGAGCGATACACTGTCGCTCGACCCGCGTTCGTGTTGGTCTACGCGGTGCCTATCGCTCGGCAACCACGCGCACGATGCTGTACGGAGTACTGGGAGTAGGCGGCGTGCTGAAGCGCGCGTTCACGGCGTAAAGCGCGTTGCCGAACGCCGCGATGGTGGTGGGCACATCGAAGTTCGGGTTGGTGATCGTTGCGACGACGTCGCCGCTGCTGAGATCGGGCGCCAGCGTGATAACCGCGATCTGGTTGAGCTGGTTGCGCACGACATAGAGCGTGTGCCCGCGCAGCAGCAGGCCGTCGCCCGCGCTGACCGAGGCGCCGCCCAGGTCGATCAAGGTCGCCACGCCAGTCAGCGGCTCGACGCGATACAGCGCTCCGGTCGTCGAGTTAACGATAATCAGCTCGTTGCCGTTGGGCGTCGCCTCGATACCATTGGCGTTGAAGCCGGGCACCTGCTGCCACTCGCCGCTCAGCGGGATTGTCTCGACGTCGCCAGGAGCCGCGAGCTGGCCGCCCGGTCCGAGCGGCACGCGGTAATACTCCGGCAGGTTCGATTGGGTGAAGTAGGCCGCCTCGCGCGTGACGATCACGTCGTTGACGAAGGTGCCGGGCGCCGTCAGCGTGTACTCCTGCACCAAGGCGCCGGTATCCGCGTCGTACACATACGCCTTTCCGGTGGGGCCGCCCGCGACAAAGATGTAGTTAGTGCGCGCGTCGAAACTCAGCCCGACGGCGACACGCCCGGCCTGCCCTGGAACGAGAATCGCGCCTTCGCCGGTGCGCAGGTCGGCGGCGTAGATCGCGCCGTTCGCGCGCGATCCGGAGTAGATCACCGGTCCGTGCCCCGTCACAACTCCCTCCGGCAGCCAGCCGTTCGGCAGAGCGATCACGTCCGGGAACGTCTCGGCGGCGCGCACACCGGCTGGGGCCTGCGCGAGCACTAGCAGCGCAAACGCGAGCAGACCCGCCAGCGCCCAAGATAATCGTCGCATAGCTGTCAACTCCTTCTCTCATACTCCAACGGCGTTACCTACGGCCGGTGGAGAATCAACTCATGGAGTATACGAAGCGATGCCGAGCGATAGATCCGTCAACATACGGTAGCTGTGGCTCAAGCGAATCCATCCCGACGATCAGGCACGTGTGATGGCTCAAATCGCCGATCTGCAGAACAGCAACGCGCCGATTCTTACGGAGTTTCGTATACTGGCGCGCGACGGCCGGATCGTTTGGTTCCGCGAAGAGGCGCAGGTCGTGCACGGCGACGATGGGCAGCCGCTGTGTGTGCAAGGGATCATGTTCGATCAAGTTCACTGGGCGCGGGCTGGGATTAGCCGCCGCGCTGGGGATCGTGCGCGGTCATCGCGGGGCGCTAAAGGTGCGCAGCGCGGTTGGGCAGGGCACCACATTCACCATTCTGCTGCCGGCATTCGGCCCGCGCGCCGACGCGCATCCTGTGGCCCACGACGAGCGGCCCACTGAGGCGCCGCTGCTGCCCGCTACAACTACACCGCAGCGCAGCGGCACCATCCTGGTGGTGGACGACGAGGAGAGCGTGCGCTCGGTCGCTATGCATATGCTTCAGCGCTGGGGGTTCAGTGTGCTCGCCACCGCCGACGGCGTAAGCGCGCTAGAACTTTTGCACGCCCATGCCGATCGAATTGTCTGCGTGCTGCTCGATCTGACAATGCCGCATATGGATGGCGAGCAGGCGTTGCACGAAGTTCGCCGTATCGCGCCGGCAGTGCCGGTATTATTAATGAGCGGCTATTCGTGGGAAGAAGTTCGCGATCAGTTCGGGAATGTCGAACTGGCCGACTTTCTGCAGAAACCATTCGATCCACGTACGCTGCACGAGCGCCACTGGCGCCTGCTCGATGCGGCGGGCTAAGTCGGCGGTTGGCGGATCATACGCGGGGGCGCCGTCCTCAGCGAAGCGCTCTAGTTCGGCCCAGCGCGCGGCGCGCTCGGCCTCGAACGCGGCCCGCAGCGCAGGCGACAGCCGCTCGACGATCGCGTCGAAGTCTTGCACACCCATAGATCCCTTCTGGTTTTGGAGCGAGCAGCCATATTCGTTTTTCTCGTCCTGGTACACTCTAGGCTCCCCTTGGAAGAGTGACATATTCATGAGAATGAATGCATAAGATGGAAAAAAATCAACGCGGAATCGTGCTCGCCTGGGGCATCCTGGCGCCCATGTGCCCGTTACGCTGCGCCAGTAGCGCCACGACGGCCTCCTGCAAGGTTGGATACATGGCGATGGTCGCGAAGTCGATGCCGAGCGCAATAATCGTCTGGGCCACCTCTGGGCGCACCCCGACGAGTGCGGCGCTGGTCCCCAAGAGCCGAGCGGCTGCGGCCGTGTCCAGCAGCACTCGGGCGACATGCGTATCCACCACCTGCACACCCGTGATATCGAAAATAACGTAGTGCGCGCCCATGCGCTCGATCGCGCCCAACACATTCTCGGTCAACACCTTCATGCGCGCGGTATCCAGCGCACCGATCAGCGGGGCGGCCAGCACGCCTGGCAACACTGGGATAACTGGGGCGCTCAGCTCACGCACTGCTGCTTGGCTGGCGCGCAACTCGGCCAGGGTCTGGGCCAGCGAGGCCTCGCGCTGCTCGACATCCTGGAGCGCCTGCCGAAGCGCAGCGGTTCGCTCGCCCACCTGCTGCTCGAGGGAGATACGCAGCGCATCCAACTCCTGTTCGCGGCTGCGGGCCTGCCAGAGCGCTCTTTGGAGGGCCTGCCCGAAACGACCGACCAGCAGGGCGAGGACGCCGGCGGCCACCACAAATGTCACACACGTTAAGACCGGGTCGTAGGTCTGATCGCTGTAGCCGACCAGCGTCGGAGCGGCGACCTCGAGCACAGTCACGCCAACGACGGCCAGCACGCTGAGGACGAACGCGAGCATAAGGATGCGGCGCCCGCCGAGCAGCCCAGCCAGGACGATCGGTAGGGCCAGCAGCGTAAAGATCGCGCGACTCCCCTCCAGCCCGGTCGGTAGCATATTTACCACCACCATCGCGATCATACCGACGATCACCAGCGCCACCGCCGGCGTGAAGTGGCCACGGCGGAGCACGACGACTGCGCCGATGAGCAGCAGCCCCAGCAGCAGCGAGGTGCTAACGCCGATTAGCCGATCGCTGGCGGAGATGGCCGTCAGCGGCGCCAGCGCACCCAAGAGGGCAGCAGCACTCAGGATGAACAGGAACGCCTGCAACAACACGGCCTGCTCGCGCCGAAGCGGGTCGGTAAACGGGACATCCTTGAGCCACATTCGAAATGATACGAACATTCTACAGATTTCCTTTCCGAACGACATTCCTTATCTCCGTGGCAAGCCAGATCGACGGTAGCATTTTCATTACTGTCCACGAAGACACACGCAAGTACACGAAATAGTGCAGCCTATTTATCCATGAAAATGCGGTGCCCATTCAAACGGTGGTCATGTGAACGCCTGGTCATCTCGGCGTAACGCGCCAGCGCATCCTGCGGGTTGCGTACCGATGTGACACCCTCCAGCTCGATTCCGAGCCGCACCAGGGTGCTCGCCACATCTGCGGCGATCCCGCTCAGAAAAACTCGGCAGCCGAGCAACCGCAGCGCCTGTGCGGTCTGAAGGAGCGCGTGCGCGACAGCGGTGTCGACCACGCTCACGCCTGCGATGTCGAGAATGACGAGCCGGGCGCGCTGCGCGTGGGCTTCCTCCAGCAGCCGCGCTGTCAGTACCTCGGCGCGCCGGCTGTCCAGGTGCCCAACGACCGGGGCTAACAGCGCCCCATCGGCCAGCTGGATGGCCGGCGTCTCGAGCGCTGCGACAAGATCGAGAAGATTCTGCTGCTGTTCGTTGCGCTGGGCCAGCTGCTGTGCTTGCTGCTCGAGCTGCCGCGCCTGCTGCTCTGCCTGTGTGAGCGCCTGCTCGGCCCGCGTGCGCGCCTCGGCCAAGCGCTGAGCAGTGTCGTTCGCCAGGCGGCTGAACACCAGGCCGGTAAAAATGGCCGTGCATTCGATCAGATTACTGGCGTTCGCGTAGACCCCTTGACCGTTCGCCCGTGCCAGCAGGATACCAAGAATCGTCAGGGCACTCGCGACCATCCATCGCGGCCCGGTGAAGGTCAGCGCAATAAGCGGGGCGATGAAGATCACCGGATCGAACTGCCGGGTCACATCGAGTATCCCCAGCCCGGTGACGAGCGTGAGCAGGATGACTGCGCCGTGGCAGGCGTAGTCCCAGCCTCGCCAGTAGGCGGCCCAGAATCCAGCAGACAGCACAGTTGCGATCAGAATCGCGATCACAGCAGTTGGATCTAGCGAGCCGGCGAGCCCGCTGATAAAGAGCAGCAGGCCGCCAACAGTGAGCACACCAAAGACGCAATGATTAATTTGGCGTTGAGTGAATTGCGCAATACTACTCCTTACTTGCAATCGGTTAGCTGCGATCCATCAATTATGTCCGCAAGATCTCCCACACTTTGCGCGCCAGGGCATCGGGCGTGAACGGCTTCTGCACGAACGTCTGCCCTGGGGCGAAGAGCGTCCGCGTCATCGCTGTATCGATATAGCCCGACATATAGAGCACCTTGATCGCCGGGCGCTGCGCGACCATCTGTTCGGCCAACTGGCGCCCGCTCAGGCCACCGGGCATGATCACATCCGTCAGCAGCAGGTGGATGGGCGCCGGATGCGCGACGGCGAGCTGCAGCGCCGTGGGGCCATCGGCGGCCTCCAGGATGTGATATCCATACCTGCTCAGCACGTGCGCCGCCAATTCGCGCACCAGCGGCTCATCTTCGACCAGCAGAATGGTAGCGTCTCCGTGCGACGGCGCGAGCAGTGGCCCATCGGCGCGCGGTGGCTCCTCGGCTGCTTCCACGCGTGGCAGGTGGATCGTAAAGGTCGTGCCGTGGCCGGGCGCGCTGTCGACCCAGATATGTCCGCCGCTCTGGCTGACGATCCCATGCACCGTTGCCAACCCGAGTCCAGTTCCCTTGCCGATCGCTTTGGTAGTAAAGAATGGTTCGAAGATGTGCGCGCGGGTCGCGGCGTCTATGCCGACACCGGTGTCGCTGATGATGAGCATGATGTATGGCCCACGCGCCTCGCCGACGTGCTCGCGAGCGCCGGCCTGGTACATGGCCACATTTGCGGTCTCGATCGTCAGCGTGCCGCCCGCGGGCATGGCATCGCGGGCGTTGACGGCCAGATTCATGATCATCAGCTCCAGCTGCCCAGGGTCGGCGTGCACCGTCCCAAGGTCCGGCGCCAGCCTGGTGACCAGCTCGATATCTTCGCCGATCAACCGGCCGAGCAGCTGGCTCATGTTCATCACCACCGTATTGAGATCGAGCCGGCGCGGCTCCAGGACCTGCTGGCGGCTGAAGGCCAGCAGCTGGCGGGTCAGCGCCGCCGCCCGCTTGACCGTCTGCTGAATCTGCTCGGCGTCGCGGCGGAAGTCGCGCGGATCCGTGCGAGCATCGAGCAGCAGCTCAGCATTGCCGAGGATCACGGTTAAGAGGTTATTGAAGTCATGGGCGATACCGCCGGCCAGCCGGCCGATCGCTTCCATCTTCACGGCCTGTGTGAGCTGTTGCTCTAACTGCTTGATATGCGTGATGTCCTGCACGGCGCCGTAGACGCGCGCCACCCGCCCTGCCGCGGCATCCCGCACCGGGCGACTATAGAAGCGCAGCCAGAGGGTCCGGCCATCCTTCGCGACCATCCGATACTCACTGACATCCGATTGCCCGGCGTGGAGCCGTTGCCGACGCTGAAGCGCAATTGGGAGATCTTCCGGATAGGTCGCCTTGTGCCAATCTTGCGCCGTTCGCATTTCTTCGGGCGTATAGCCTGTAATACGCGTCATGGCATCGGTGACCCAATCGAGGGTTACGGCGCCATCGGCGTCAAGCCGGTACGCAAAAGCGTAATCGGAAACCAGCTCAGAGATGACACGGTAGCGTTCCTCGCTGTCGCGCAGCGCCGCTTCCGAGCGCCTGCGCTCGGTCACATCGTGAAAATTGACCACAACGCCCGCGATCGCCGGATCGGCCAGCGAATTCACCGCAGTCGCTTCGAACCAGCGCCAGGACCCATCGGCGTGCTGGGCGCGCAATTCGGCGGTGAACCGGCTGGCTGGCTGGCGTACCAGTTGGGCAAGCTGATCGATGGTGGGTTGCAGATCATCAGGGTGGATAAACTCAAATGCGTTCTCGCCGACGTAGGCATCCAAGTCGTACCCCAGCAGCCGCGTTGCCGCCGGGCTGACATACTGCACGACTCCGTGGCGATCGAACAGCGCGACGGCATCCGCGCAGTTGTCGATCAGCGCGCGAAACCGCCGCTCGCTGCGCACCAGCGCCGCCTCGGCGTGCTCGCGCTCGGCTTCGGCACGCTTGCGCGCGGTGATGTCGATCAGCGTACCGGCCATGCGCATCGGCCGGCCAGTGTCGTCGCGGTAGATGCGCCCCTGCACTTCAAGCCAGCGCAGGCTGCCATCCGGCCACTGCATGCGGTGCGCGACATAGTAGTCGCTGCCTGCGCCGGCCAGCGTCGCGGCGAGGGCACCCGCGACCGCCGAGCGATCGGATGGGTGAATGTGGCCAAGGTAAGCCGCCTGCGTAGCGGGGCAGGCGCCTGTCGGACGGCCGAAGAGCCAGGCGACCTGCTCTGACCACGTAATCGTGTCGGCCGGAATATCCCAATCCCATGTGCCCATGTGCGCGGCGTCGAGCGCCAGCCGAAGGCGTTCCCCGCTGGCGTGCAGTTCGGCCTGCCGGCCGCGCTCGATCTGGTCGCGATGCTGCATAAAGACCAGCGCGAGCGCTGCGCCGATCGTGTTGATCGCGAGTGGCGTAACGATTCCGGCGAAGTTCGGGATCGCGACGGGGGCAAGGATGGGCAGGAGCAGTACCCCGACAACGTTGACGCTGGCGATGATGGCTAAGCCGCGGATGGAGAGGAAGATGCTAGCAAGTAAAATGCCGAGAATCAGGTAGTGGAGCGTGTTGGCGGCACTGGGGGCATCACTCCAGGGTGTGGCGAAGACGACCAGCGGCACCATGGAGAGTGTCAGGCCGGCGGCCAATATGTAGAGTCGGGTGCGATTGAGAGCATACGCAGTGCCGAGAAACAGATACCCATACCAGGGAACGCGATACTGTGGAACAGTCAGGCTGCGGGTCGTGTCAACCAGCATAAATATCGCCGTCATGAGCAGTAAGAAGATCGCCAGCAACCGCGATTTGTGGCGCAGCGCAACATCACGGATCGCCGGCGCGGGCTCAATCAGTACCTGTCGGAGCGTATCGAAGCGTGTCGTGCGTGGCTGTGTATCCTTGGGAATATACCGATTGATATTCATATCCTTGTGGTGAGGCACAGCTGTCGTAGTGGCAACCGGTGCGTCCGTGATCGCGCTGAGAATCGGCGCGCGCCAGTTCATTGGCGTGGTTGAGGGTGGCGGCGAGCAACTGCTGGTAACCGCTCGTCTACGGCGAAACAGTCGCCAGAGAGCACCATCATGACGGTAGATAAAAATCAATCGTCTCGCGGTAGCGTCGCTGGCGACCAGGCTCGATGTGCATGCGGATTGGGAACACCTCGACGAGCGCCTGCCCTTCGGTTCTGGCGCGAGCGCTGATCTCGTGCGGAGCGGTGCCATGGAGCCCATCGACTGCCCCGAGCGCCAGCGCCGCAGCTCGCAACTGCCATAGCGCGCCGGTCAGCACCACCTCCGTATCTTGTTCCAGATTAAAGAGGTGCTCGGCTGTGGACGGCAGTAGGACATAGATGCAATCAGCGCGTACGATACAGGAGACGATCGATGCCTGTAGGCCGGCCGGGCCAATCGTCGAGAGAGTGCATTGCGGAGTGGCGGCTATCAGCGCCAGAGCCTCATCACGCAGCTTATCGAGCATGAGAACCTCCAAAATCAAATGTTGCGGCGGCATGGCTGCCGTTCTGCCTATAGTTTACCCACGGGATAGCGCCCGCGCTATCCCGCGACCATGCGATTGCGTGTGGTATCGTGGGCGTGGCATGGGGAATGCTGCCTGGAGGAGCAACGCTACGCCGCAAGTGCGGTAATGACAAAAGCCAACAAGTGGCGTCAGTTCCTGCACGGCTGCATGCGGCGCGTCATAGCAGGTGCAATTCGCGGGCACGTTCGAGGGCCTGTACACGGTTGTGGGCGTCGAGCTTGGTATAAATGTTCTTGACATGAGTGCGCGCGGTGTGTGCCGAAATAACCAGCAGGGTGGCAATTTCCGGAACCGAGCGTCCAGCGGCGAGCAGCTGGAGGACGCTGCGCTCGCGCTCGCTCAACAATTGTGAAATTGCGAACTCGGTGGGGACGGCCGCAACATCCTGCGGGAATGCAGCCAAGAGCCGGTCGATATAGCGCAGCAACCGATCACCCGATTCACTGGCGGGATTCTGCGCCGGCTGTGCTAGCCGCAATCGGCAATCGGTAATCAACGCGCGCATGGGTGCGCCCTCGTCGACAAACGTGCGGATATATCCCTCCGGCTCGGCCAGCGCGAGCGCCTCGGCGAGTGCTACCAGCGCCTGGTTGGGATCGCCTTGGACCGCGCGGGCGAGCGCCGTGAGAGCGAGAATCGCGATCCGGTCGGACAAGCGTTCATCGGCTTCCGCCGCCTTGCACAGCCGATCCAACAGGCCCACAACAGCGCCCAGATCGACGGATCCCGGCGTTTGCCGCTCCTGAGCCATCCGAATGCGTACGAGCATCAGCGCCTCCGCCTGACGTTCGTATGGAACCTCGTTGTCAGTGTTGAGCGCACGAGTGCTCAGCCAGCGCGCCGCCGCTGCGAGGTCAGCCTGCGCGAGCCATAGCCATGCCTGCCGCGCCTCCGCTTCGGCGATGTCGCGCCGGCTGTCGAGCAGCTGTGCCGCCGCCAATGCCTGCTCGACCAAGGCGGTGGCCTGCGCTGTATCCCCCTGCGCCCATAGCACCTGCGCGAGTGCGTTGTGTGCGCTGGGCCAGTACCGTCCGCGCCCGGTTCGCTGGCCGACGGTGACGGCCGCGCGCAGCACTTCTTCCGCCGCCGCCAAATCGTTCCACTCATAGTACACCAGGCCAAGGAAGATATAGACCGCCGGCTGCTGTTGATGTGTGGCGCCACCCGCGCGCCGGATAACCTCCTGGTGGAATGTGGCCGCGCGCCGCAGCTGGCCCTGAAATTGGTATGCGGCCGCCAGCCCAAAGGCCGCCGCCAGTAAAAAGAGCGGCTCACTAGAATCCTGGAGCGCCGCGTGCGCCGCAGTCAGCGGCTCGATTGCAGATCCAACATGACCCAGTGCGAAATCGCCAAATCCCAGGATAAAAGTGGCGATTCCGTGCTGCTCAATCGCATCCGCCGGGAGGCTGGCGAGTGCTTGTCGCGCGAGCATTATCGCGCGGGGCAAATCGCCCGTAAAATATGAAGCGAGGGCACGTAGCCCCAGGATCTCGCCCACCTTCGGCTGATTTCCGGTTGTCTGCCAAACCGCCTCGGCCAGGCCCATGGGACGCTCAGCCGCCTCGGCATGCCCAGTGAGAACAAGAATCCAGGCCAAACGGAGGCATACCGCAGGGTCGGCCTGGAGCGCGGCATCCGGCAGCGCCGCCAGCCAGCGTGGCCACTCAAGAAAATACTCGTAAAACCGCTGGCTGGCCATGAGCGGGGCGACGCAGCGCATGGCGTCCTCCCAGGCCTGGGCGCTCAGCGCATGGTCGATCGCCTCGCCAACCAGGCCGTTCTGCTCGAACCACGCGCTTGCGCGGCGGTGGAGCAGCGCGCGGCCCGTGGGCTCAAGCGCGCGCTCCAAGTGCTCGCACAAAAAGTCCTGGAACAAGTGATGGTAGCGATACCAGTGCCGCTGGCCGTCCAGGCGGATGAGAAACAGGTTGGCCTGGTCCAGGTACTCCAACATAGGCTGGCCGGTCTCTTGGCCAGTCACGGCATCGCAGAGCGGCCCACAGATGCGCCCTAGAATCGCAGTCTGCATGAGGAAGCTACGCACAGCATCGGGCTGGTGCTGAAACACCTCGTCGGCCAGATAATCGAAGACATAGCGATGGCTGCCGGTGAACTCGGCCAGAAAGCTAGGAAACTGCGCGGCGTCCTGCTGCTGCAGTGAGAGCGCGGACAGCTGCAAGCCGGCGACCCACCCTTCGGTGCGCGCTTCCAAGGCCGCCACCGCATCTGAAGGCAGGCGTACACCATGGACCCGATCGAACAGATATGCCGCCTCGTCGGGCGTGAAGCGCAAATCGGCGGCGCGCACTTCAGTGAGAGCGCCGCGCACGCGCAGCCGGGCAAGCGGTAAGGGTGGATCGGCCCGGCTGGTCATGATCACGTGCATCTGCGCCGGCATCCGATCCAGCAAGAACGCTACAGCCTCGTGTATGGCCTGGAGAGTAATCGTGTGATAGTCATCCAGCACCAGCACGATTCGATCGGCGGGATCGACCAGGGCGTTCACAAGCATCGTCAGGATGGCATGGGTCGGAGGTTGCGCCGCGCGCGTGCGCAGCAGGGCCCACGCCTCTGCGCCGATCTGCGGCCGCACCGTTTCCAAAGCGGCGATCAGATACGCCAGGAACTGACCGAGGTGATTGTCGTGATCATCCAGGGCAAGCCAGGCCACGTGTGGGACTTGAGGCTTGAGGCTTGAGGCTTGTGCCGGATCTTCAAGTCTCAAGTCTCTAGCCTCAAGTCTCACGGTGGAGAGCCATTCGACGACCGCGGTGGTCTTGCCAAAGCCAGCCGGCGCCGAAATGAGGATCAATTTCTGGTTCTGGCCGATCGCCGCATCGAGGCGATCCACGAGGCGCGGGCGTGGCACCAGGTTCGGGCGCGATAGCGGGATCACCAGCTTGGTGGCCAGCAGGTGCAGGGATCGGGCGTCGTCCGGCGCCACTGGCTCCGCATCACTCTTCTGGGTGTGCTCAGCGGCCTCGATCACATCCTGTGTGATGTTCGGCGACGCTGCGCGGGCGCTGGGCACGTCACCGATCACACCACCGGCGAGGTCGGCCGCAACCGTGTTGAGCCGCTCAAGAGTCAGCTCGGCCGATTTGCCGAGGTAGGCCCGATAGAGCCGGCCCGAGCGCCGGCGATAGGCTTTCCAGTATTCCTTGGCGGGCCCGCGGCGTTCCTTGTGAGCCGTGAAGGTGCCGCGTTCACCAAGAAACGTGAAGGAGGTGGCGTCCGCAAGCCAAGCATACCAGGGCGGCGAGCCAACCACGATCGCGCCAACTGCGCTCTCTGGTTGCACTAGGAGGGTGCGATCCACCAGCGGGGGTCTGGTCGCGTGTGCCATAGCCGGATCCTTCCACACGAGTTGGTGATACGTGGGGAACTGCTATGCACACTATACGCCCATGTGGGGAACTGCACAAGGAGCGTGGACTTCTGTATAGGCACATACCATATCTGGGATGACTCATGCCTGGCCGGGGCGGCAATCTTCATTGGCTCGATCGTTCCGCTTCGCGGGAACTATTCACTATTGGGGTCATGGAACGCGGACGAACGCGGGTCTGTCTCCAGTTATCCGATTTATGCGCGGCCATCCGCGTCCAATTCCTGCGGCAGCTCCAGCAGCGCCGTTGTTTCGCCTCGGTGCGTCTGAGCGGTGTAGGATAGGCCCAGTCGATGCACCAGCTTGATGGTAGCCTGGTTCTGGGCCAGCATGTCGACGCGCAGCGTCGCGACTCCCCGCAGCATCGCCAGGCGGATCAGAAACTGGGCGAGCATATGCCCAAGCCCCTCTTGCTGGTAGTCGTCGCGCACGACGATCGCGGTCTCGGCCAGCGCCGTGTCGCCCTGGTCGTGGGCCAGTTCGGCCAGGGCGACGGCGCGAAGCGCACCGTCTTCGATGACCGTCGCGATCAGCGCGGCATGCAGCCGCCGGTTGCCGTCGGCGACGCGTTCCGCCTCGCGCCAGATCGCCTCCCTGCTCATCGGCGGCCGGAAGAAGCGCAACTGCGCGCTGCGCTGCGACAGGCGGGCCAGCAGGTCGGCCAGCAGCAGCGTGTCGCGGGGCGTTACCGGCCGGATGGCCAGCGTGCGCCCGCGCATCGTGATCACCGGAATAGCATCGCATTCGGGCCGACAGGATTGTTTGCCAGCTGGCCGCGCGCGTACCAGGGGCGCGGGCGGATGCAGGATGGCACAGAATGTAGAAAGCATAGTCTTTACCTTTATTTGGTTACGATGGAATACATGGCAATGTCTCCTCTTGGCGATAATATGTCTCGATTTCCTCCGCCAGCGCAGCCAGCGCTGTATCGAGATCGGCATGGATGGCGAGAATGTTGCTGAACGGGGCGCTCGCCAGCGCCTGGCGGACCGGCGAGTGCGGGTGCACTACGGCTAGGGGCCGCAGCGGCGGGTGGCCCTCAACCAGCGCGCGCAGCGCCGCCCAGCCCGACTCCGCGTCGAGCTGCGTTCCTTGCGCGAGCCGGGCAACTGTGTACAGCCCGGCCATGTCGGCGCTGCCCACGCGCTCGACGTCACTCAAGTCGACGATGAGGTCGTGCGCGCCGGCCGCCTGAGCTGCCCAGGCATGCGCCAGCAGGTCGTGGTAACTCGACCAATCGAGCGCGCTGGCAGGGCGCAGGACTGCCACGCAGGCGCCTTCCAGGTCGGTATAGGTGATGCTGATATGCATGATCAACTCACTGCTATAGGGATTGGCCTCGCGGTGTGCGCTACAGTGTGAGCAGCCAATCCAGCAGCTTGCCGGGCTGGATGATCTCGCCCCCACCGCGCCCGCCTTCCAGCTCCAGGGTCGTGACCAAGGTCGTCCCGCAGCGTGGGCAGACAGGCTCGGTCGCAGCGACATTCCATACGCCGCCGTCCGTCGCATGAGTCAGCTGCCAAACATCCGACAGCTGCGCAGCGCGCTGCACCAGCCATGCCCCACTAGCGCACCAGCGCTCTGGGCAGACAAGGCGTTGCGCTTCAATCGTATATTCCTGAGCGCTTGCTGGGTTCGTCATTGTCGTGTCTCCACTTCTATTGGTAACTGTGTCAGTTCTTCGATCAGCGTTGAGCGAGCAATATGCACCATCCGGTGCAACCTCACGATAGCATGCCGGCGGCACCAGCACGATGGACATGCGGCCGATCTTGGCTAAGGAAACGGCGTAGGTCCAACGATGGACCACTGACTTCCTCGACGATATTGGCGGGCACGTACCCTCTTCGATCATGCGAACACGGGCGCGCGCAGCGGGCGCAGCGCGGCTGCCATGCGTGCCAGTTCATCGACTATTGCGGTTGCGGCGGTTTCCAATTGATTACAGAGATACCGCTTTGGAATGGGGAGAAATGCGAGGTAAATCCTAACATGGCAGATAAGCCGAATTTGACTCGTCTTTCCTACTGATTCGTGGGATGGGCGAATCGCTTGCGCCTACTCTTCCAGTGTAAGATAATGGGCGAGGCGGACTCGCTAAATGTATAGTTGGACAGCCGCCATCATATCTTTACCAGCTTCCAGACACCAAATATGGTGCTACAATTATGCAAAGGCCTGTGTAGGCGGTTCCAGGCATATGCCGGTTGTGAAGAGGCTCAGTCATGCTCGGATTACCACGCGGCGCGGTTCAGCTGGTTCCCTACACGCCAATGTGGGCCACCCTCTTCCAATCTGAACGTGCCCGCGTACAGGATGCGTTGGGCGTCGATGCGCTGGACATTCAGCATATTGGCAGCACAGCGGTGCCAGGACTAGCCGCCAAGCCCATTCTGGATCTGGGGATTGCGGTGGCGGCGGAAGCTGTTGTGGCGGCATGTGTCCCACCCCTGACCGCACTCGGATACATGTACCGTGGATACCGCGGGTCAGACCAGGGGCATTTCTTTGACCAAGGTTCCGAACAGCACCTCACCCATTACCTGCATATGCTCTCAATTGGCGATCCGGCGTGGTCAAACTATCTGCGGTTTCGGGATTATTTAATCACCCATCCTGCTGTCCGGGATGCCTATATGCAGCTCAAACAGGATCTAGCCGCCCAATACGCAGACAATCGTGCCGCCTACACCGCCGCGAAAGCTGCATTTGTCCAACGCATCCTTGCGGCAGCAGCGTACCCTCACGCTGCTGAGTAACTATCATGCGAGAACAATCGTTGGCTTGTGGCTCACTCGGGCGGCGAAACCACATGGGGAAAATGTCGTGTTGCGGATGCCAGTTGCTTGCGGAGCTACGAACGTACGACGCCGCGCTGCCAGCTACCGAAATGCGGCCCACACTGGCAAGTGGTCGGACGCACGCCGGGTATGCTCGCCCATGTCGACATCACTGGCGTACAGTTGGGCGGCCATGGGTGCGGCGGCGAAGATGTAATCGAGGCGCATCCATGGATGCGCAGCTGGATAGGTGTATCCGGGCATGGCGCGGTGCAAGTGCCGGTAGCAGTCGGTATAGCCCGCAGCGAGGAGCAGTTGGATGGGCTGGCGAGCGAAATACCCGCGTGTCTCACCGATTGGTGGCTCCCCGAGCGGATCGGCAGGGTGAATGGCATTGAAGTCTCCGACCAAGATATGAGGCGTATCTCGCTGCACCTGGAGCACATCGAGAATCGCTTGCACCTCCGCTTCGCGTCGTCCGGCACTGGCCCGTGTGCGGCCATGAATCAAGTGGGTGACAAAGAGGAAAACATCTGAACCGCTCCATCTGACTGCCACCTCAAGCAACGTCTTGGACAGGACTGGCAATCGATGGTTCCGGCTCTGCACAATCGGCAATCGGCTCAGCCATGCGAGCGCCTCCGGACTATTGGCCTCGCCGTAGACCAGGTGCATGCCCAACTGGTGGGCCAGCGCCTCGACAGGACGCTTGTGCGTTGCTTCGAGCAATGCGACCGCATCCGGCTGCTGTCGACGAATGATGTCACCAAGCATGCCCAGACGACCCGCACCGCCGTTCTCAATGTTGTAGCTCATCACTTTGAATGTCATAGGTTTTGTGCCGCCGTGGTGCCTCAGGATATGCAGATATTCGACGGTGAGATGACGCGACACCAAGCCGTCCAAGGATGCATATAATACCACGCGCACATCATGCCGCTGTCCAACAGGCGCTTCAGCTGACCGCCTTCTAGAAACTATGGCATTGAAATTGGTGCTCAATTATCCAGATGGTACCGCTACAACAGCCTGAAAGAAGTTCTGCCCCTCAGCAGCACCAAGGAGCAACTATGCCGATCATTCGCCATCGCGATCAAGCGCTGATCCAACACTCGTATCGCCGGATTGTAGCCCGCACCGAGGGCGCAACGACCTGTACGGTCTGGGATCAAACGCTCCCGCCAGCGGGACTCATCCCGCTGCACGCCCACGATACGGAAGAAACGCTCACCATTCTTACGGGCCAACTCACTGTCACGCTCGATGATCAGACAACCGTCGTCGAGGGGGATACCACGGTCTTGATCGCGCCAGGGGTCCTCCATAGTCTCCGCAACGACACTGCTGCACCAGCCCGTATGCTGGTATTCTTGCCAACGGCATCGCCGACTATAATCACCCCTGAAGGCACATCCCGCCCAATGGAGTAAGACACGGTGGCATGTCAGATCATCGTATTGGCAGCATTTGCATGATCGAAGAACGCTACTGCACAACGAATGTCGCGACGACCTCGATCCCACTGTCGCGGCCGTGGGCAACCATCTGCCATGTTCCCAACGGCGCATCGGAAGGCGCAATCCAGCCCCAGCCGGCATGGCCGTCCGGCCCGGCCTGCGCGCGCCCCTCGATCCGCGCCTCCTGCACGCGGCCATTCGGCAGGTTGAGCCAGACGCTGATATGCTCGTTGGCATGAAACCCCGACGCCGAGAAGACGAACCGCGCGCCCGGCGTGCCGCTTGTGGGCGAAACAGCCAGCTGTGCCGGCGGACTGGTGGGCGCAGGATCGATCGCCACCGAGATCGTTCGCTCCACCTCGCTATTCGATCCTCGCACCACGATCTGCCAGGCGCCCGGCGTCGCGTCTGTTGGCGAGGTCCAGCTGCCGTCGATCCGTCCTTCCGGGCCGGCGGCGTTTGGGTTGCTTACGATCGGATGTTCCAGCACTCCTGACGGACCGCGCACAGTGATACCGATCGGCTCGCGGAACTCGAAGCCAGTGGCATAAAAGCGAAACAGCGTCCCAGGCACGCCATGCGCCGGCGCCACGCCAGATGGCTGTTCAGTGCCAGCTGGTGGGGCTACCTGACCAATGGTGAATGGAATGACTTGAGTCTGCGTGCTCTGTATGCCGTGGATGACCATCTGCCAGGCGCCGTCGATCGCGTTGTCCGGCGCCGTCCAGGTCCAGCTTGCATCGCCATAGGCGTTCGTGTGCCGCAGCTCGGGCGCGCTGGCCGGCACAACCTGGCCATCGGGCGCGTTCAGCCAAATACCGACGCGCTCATTCGCGGCGAAGCCGCTCGCAAAAAACAAAAAGCTGGTTCCAGGCGGGCCGGCCGGCGGCTGAACGTTCGTCACCGGCGCTGCGAGCGCCGCCTGCGGCAGCACTAAGGCGCAGAGCATCCCAACCAGTAGTATCGATCGACGAAGTTTATTCATGAGGTGCCTCCAATTGCAGATTGCAGATTGCCGATTGAACTTTACCTCGAACAGTCTAGCACACGCTCTTGGGATCATCAATTCGATCGCTTCTTCTTTGTCTTGCGGGCGCGCCGCTGCTTGTTATCATTTACGGGACTTACGTGGTCATTCACAAAACACGGATTTTTGTTCTTCGTATCGAACGTTTTTTCGTTCACAAAACGAAAAAACGTTCGATACGAGAGATTTTTTAATCCGTGGTCCAATGTTCGCGTCCATGGCGTAGGTTCCGTTATTATACGATCGTTCGGGTTGCCCTGAGGCATGCGCGCCGGGCATTGAAATTGCAGGAGCATTCTTTTCAGATCGTAAAAAAGGACTCAACGCTTGCGTACTTTTGTGTAATCGGCTACGCTACCCGAGTCGTGGGTCAGGGGCAATAGGCAATCGGCAATCGGAGCTGCCCATCGCCTCTAACCTATCGCCTATCGCCCGCACTGAAAGAGGTTACTGGTGAAACTCCATGTTCTTTACTCACGCGGCGTAGCGTGCACGATACTCGTGACAGTGATCTGCTCCGCGCTGCTGGCGCTGCCGACCCCCGCCAGCGCCCTCGGCCCGACCGTCGCCGGGCAAAATCTCTCGAACACGCCCGATCAGTCCGAGCTGCCGAAGATCGCCTATGGCGGCGGCCGGCTGGTGGCGATCTGGGGCGAGCGCAGCCGCAGGCGGCTAGGTTTTAGCAGCGCCGCGCCCGACGGTGCATGGTCGCCGGCCGAGTTTCTTAGCACCGGCACCAACACCAAAGTGCAGCCGCCCGACATCGTGGCCGACGGCAGCGGGGCGGCGCATATTGTCTACTCCGTGGGCGATCAAGTGTTCTATCGCCACCGGCCCGCCAGCGGCGGCTGGTCGGCGCCGGTGCTCATCGCCAATAGCCCGTTCGCGAATCAGACGCGCATCACCCGCGCGCCGGACGGCACGCTCTGGATCGTCTGGCGCGACCGCGACGGCACCGCGATCTTCTATCGCTTCTCGACCGACGGTGGACAGACCTGGCGTGCGAACAATGCCGAAGGGATCGTCGCGAAAGAGGATAACAATATGATCGCGCCGGCGATCGCAGTCGATGGCGGCAACGCGCCACATGTGGTCTGGTACATTCGTGCGAGCGGGTCGCGGCAGGGCGAGATCCGCTATGCCGATTGGGATGGGTCGCGCTTCGTCACCGGCAGCGTCACACGCGACGGCGCGCAGCCCTACGACGCCGACCCGGCGATTCTGGTCTCGCCAGATAATGTGCAGCACCTGGTGTGGCGCAAACAGCTTGGCGTGCGCTGGGCGATCATGCACGCGATCCGTAAGCCTGGCCACGGCTGGCAAGACTTCGAGCGGCTGACGATCACATCGCGCGACGCACAGTACGCGCCATCGATCGGCACCGACGAGCGCGGCGATATCATCATTGGCTACTCCGAGCCGATGAGCGACCACGCGCGCCGGATTGTGCTGGTGGCCAAGGCGCCCGGCGGCAAGTGGGCATCGTTCGCGGTCTCGAACGGCAACTTCGACAGCCGCAGCGCAGTGGTTGGCAGCGTGACGGGCAATAACGTGTTCGCCCATGTGCTCTACCAGCACGAGGCCCGCGTCGACGAGGGCGAGATTCTGTATGCGCGGGTGCAGATCGATTATCTGCCAGCGCCGTTCCCCGCGCCCGCGCCCCAGCCCGCTCCGCCAGCCGCGCCGCCGGCCGCGCCGATCGAGGCCGCGCTGCTGCCGGCGGCGCGGCGCGGCGACTGCACCTTCTTCGAAGCGACCCAGCATAATCTGTGCGGCGCATTTCGCAACTATTGGCGCGCATTCGGCGATCTGCCGATCTACGGCTACCCGCTCACCGAAGAGTACGTCGAGAATGGTGTGGTGACACAGTATTTCGAGCGGGCGCGCTTCGAGTACCACCCGGCCACGATCCCGCAGCGCTTCGACGTGCTGCTTGGCCTGCTCGGCAGCGAGCGCGTGGCCGGGCGGCGCGAGGCCGGCGAGGGGCCGTTCCAGCCGGCGGCGCGACGTGGCGACTGCACCTTCTTCGAAGCGACCCAGCATAATCTGTGCGCCGGATTTCGCAGCTACTGGCAGCGCTTCGGCGGGTTACCGTTGTATGGTAACCCACTGTCAGAGGAGTTTGTCGAGAATGGTGTGGTCACCCAGTATTTCGAGCGGGCGCGCTTGGAGTACCATCTCGGCGCAGCCCCGGCGCGCTTCGACGTGCTGGCCGGCCGGATCGGCGCCGAGGCGATTGGGCGCTGATTGGCGGCGGGTAGCTGTTCAAACTTAGCGATATTGGACGCGGACAAACGCGGACGAACATGAGAAAGCTAATTATCCGCGTTCGCCTGCGTTCGTCTGCGTCCCATGAGCCTGACGGCAAACGTATTCGGCGGCGGTTGAATTTGGAGCTGCGGACATGGCCAGATCGCCCCATCGCACCATCCTGCTGATGATTCACGAATTGCACCGCATGGGCTACCAGCGGCTGCGGATCACGCCGGGCATGGCGCCGTCGGGCATGCACTGGCGCTGCGCGATCGCGGCGCCGGGTGCGGCGGCGGCGACCTACACCACCGGGCAGGCGCGCGCCTACTTTGGCTGGGACGATGCGGCCGCCGACACGCCGCAGCAACTGGCACAGAAATTCGCCGCGCGCTTCGCCGAGCTGTGCGCGCAGGGCCGCGGTGCCGACCAGGCCTACGCCGACTGGTTCGCCGAGCTGCTGCGCCCCAAATAGGGGCTATACCAAGTTAGCGCGCTCGGGTTAAGCCAGTGTCTACGGCGTCGCTGGTATGCTCCAGGAAGGGTCTCAGCAGGTTCGTAAATTCGACCGGTATCACAAACTTGGTGGCTGTGCTCGCGCCCAGGGCCTTCAATGCATCCAGATACTGTAGGCTCATCGTTTTGCTGTCCACGGTGTGCGCCACATCGAAGATTTTCGCTAAGGCCAGAGCGAACCCTTCGGCGCGCAGAATGGAGGCCTGCCGCTGGCCCTCGGCTTCCAGGATCGCAGCCTGCTTCTGGCCCTCGGCGACCTGCACCGCCGCAGCGCGCTTGCCGTCCGCCTCAGTCACGGTGGCGCGCCTGCTGCGTTCCGCTGCCATCTGCCGGGTCATCGCGTCCTGGATCTCCTTTGGTGGGAGGATCTCGCGGATCTCGACCGCCGTCACCTTGATGCCCCAACGATGGGTGACCTCGTCCAGCTTCCCGCGCAACACGTCGTTAATCTGCTCGCGCTTGGACAATACTGCATCCAGCAGCATATCCCCCACCACTGCCCGCAGGGTCGTCATCGCGATGCCGCGCGCTGCCCCCTCAAACTGCATGACGTTGAGCACGCTCGACAACGCATCGACGATTTTCATATACACCAAGAAGTCGATCGCAACCGAGGCGTTGTCCTGCGTGATGCAGGGCTGCGGCGGAACATCGAAAAAGCGCTCCCGCAGGTCAACCCGCACCCCGCGATCGACCGCTGGGATCAGCAGCACCAACCCCGGCCCGCGCGCGCCGGTCACCCGGCCGAGCCGAAAGACCACCAGCCGCTGATATTCGGGCACAATCCGGACACTTGCCATCGCCAGGCCAGCCACCAGTACCATGAGCAGGACGAATCCAATCAGGCCTTCGATACTCATCACATGCCTCCTTGGCCTTTCTGGCCGGATTCTTCTCCTTCAGAGCGGCTGGACCCATAGGGTCACGCCTTCGACCGCCACGATCTGTACCTGATCTCCTACATGGATCGGCTCGCCGTCAGCCACAGCGCTCCAGACTTCACCGTCCACTCGTACCAGCCCCTGCGGCGCGAGATCGGAGATCGCCACGCCAACCCGCCCAATCAACGATTCGATTCCGGTGAGCACCGGCCGCGCGCGGTTGCGTACCGCTGCCCAGATACTGCATGCCGCGAGGCCACCCAACGCCAGCGCCGCAACCGGCACGACCCACAGATTGATGGTGATGCCGGGCGCTTGGACCGGGTCGATCAGATTGAGGGCGCCAACCAACACGAGTGCAATCCCGGTGACGAGCAAGGCGCCGTGGATCGGGACGAAGAACTCGACGCCGATCAGCATGAATCCGAGCAGCAGGAGCACTAGACTCCATCCATGGATTGGCAAGACCAGCAGGCCGGCGACCGCCCCGGCGAGAAGCACAACCCCAACCCCCGCGAACAGACTGGTGCCGGGCGCACCAAGCTCGAGGTAGATCGCCAGGGCGCCCATGGCCAGCAGGAGAAACGCGATCGTCGGGTTGGCGAGCGCCAGCCGCAGCCCTTCCCAAAGCGTTGGCGCTACCGGCGTGACCGTCTGGCCGAGGGTCGCGAGTTGAACCATGCGGCCATCCGCCAGCTTGACGGCTCGCCCCTCTAGCAGGGTCAGCAACTCATCCAGATCGGCCGCGACGAGATCGACCGCCGGAGGATCCACGGCAATGGCCTGCTCGTTGCTCAGCACCACGCCTTCGCGCACGGCGCGATTGACCCAGTCGGTGTTGCGACCGCGCGCCGCATTCCAGGAGCGCAGTTGGTTGGTGACGCTATCAAGGACAAGCTCACGGGTTTGCTGCGAGAGCACGGCATCGACCTGGGCGAGCGGATCGGGACTGCCGAAGCTGGTGCGCGGCGCGAGTGCACTGATATGGGCGGCGCTAAGGAACAGCGCGCCGGCGGCGCCAGCTTGCGTCCCCTGAGGCGTAACGTAGACGACGACTGGGATATCGGCGTTGGCGATTTCGCCGGCAAACGGGCGCACGTCGCGCAGCACGCCGCCAGAAGGACTCATTTGGATAATCAGTACGTTGGCATTGGCCGCCTCGGCGAGCTGAAGTACGCGGCGTAGATAGGCGATCGTCACAGATGTGATCACCCCATGGATCTCCGCGCTATAAATCGGGCCACGTGATTGTCGTACAGGCGGCGACAGAGAGCGCGGAGCCTCGGCTGCGCCGTGAATGCTGAGCGTTTCGCGTCCGCTGATCAGAAACGTGTGCGGCGAGTGGGCGACCGCGCCATTATCGCCCGAACGGAGCGATGATAGACCGAAAAGCAGCAGCAGCATGAGTAGCGTCATGCGCAGAAAGGCGCTCGCGCGGAGGTTTCGCGCCTTCCAAGGAGATCCTATCATCGTGCCCCTCGATTCTGCGGTTGCCGACGCAGGTTGCAGTGGTCAGGGCGTGCCTGCGCTACAGCACCATCGATGGATGAATTCGGATAGGGAGCAACATGTCATGGCATATTATATACGGTTCAGCGGGGCTTGGGGGAAGTTCCTCCGATCGGCGTTCATTCGAGCGCCACTGTGCGGCTCCTCTGATCACAATCCACCGCACCGAGGATAATGCCGCACTTATGTTCATCAGGAATAGCAGAACCAGCTTCTATCTGCCTTGCAATAGCCGCGAATGTGCTTGCTCTCCCTTGTCGTGGTACATAAAACGTGATACAATTTATGTTAACCTGCCGAGATACCCCAGACCCCCTGCCAATGCACCCGCTTGACATGGCACTCCACACCAATCAGCCGTGAGGTCTGTCGAACCGCAGTAGGGAGACCTTATGAGGAAGTATGCGCTGGAAGATTTGATCACGGTACGCGACGGGCATGCACGGGCCGTACCGTGCGGGCTGAGTCCCGCGCGGGGCTGGCCCAGTCGGTGCGTGGGCAACAGCGCAGGTGCTGACGTCAGGCAGTCCGGTCTCGTGATGTAAAGATCCGGCCGTCTTGCACCGCCCGTGCGTGCCTGCCACAGCGTCCAACCGCCAGCAGAGAGGGGGTGAAGAGTTATGGCAACGCAGAAACCGTTCAGACGGTCGTGGGGCGGGTGGTTGGGATTGCTCACCATGATCGCCGGCCTATGGTTCCTGATCTCGCCTTGGGTCCTTGGCTTCGGAGCCACGAACACCGCCGGCCTCAACGCGATCATCGTCGGCCTGTTGATCGCCATCTGCGGTGCGCTTGATGGCTTTGGTATCGGGTATTTGCCCGTGCGCGCGATGCGCGTGTTCGGGCTGCTCGCGGCGATCCTCGGCCTCTGGGCGATCGTCGCGCCATTCGTCCTGAACATTGATGGCATCGCGCGCTGGGACGCGGTCGTGACCGGCGTGGTCACCGTCCTGGTCAGTGGCTACGACGCCTGGAAGCTGCCGTCGTTCGCGCAGGCCAGCCATGCGTAATGGCGTGGACATCCTTCGTGCCCGTGCGGGCGCGGTGGCAGCGCCGCCACCGCGCCCGCACGGTTCGCGTGCACAAGACTCTTTCGGGAGCATCGTACGCTACGACAAGGAAGCTTACGACCGCATGGCTATGGGCATCCTGTTAACCTTGGTGTGTCATCCAGGCAATCACCGCACAAGCAGTAACCCCGCGCCCAAGGTAGCCATCAAGGTCGAGCGGCTGAACCCCTGCGGCCTGGGGCACGGCGCCTTATGTCCGAGCGGTTTCTCTGTGATACCTGAGACAAACCTGGCGGCCAGATCGAACGCAAAGCTGGCACATGAAAACGAGGACCGTATGGACTGGACGCACCCCAAAGCGGGCTATTGGCGCGCCGAGCAGCCGATTCCGGTGGGCATCCTCGTCGCAAAGGTCGTGTCACGGCGCTACCTGAAGGAGCACGGGCACTACGAACCCGCAAATGACCCACAAGGCTACAGCGCGCGGGTAGAGCTAGAGTTTACCGACCCACACTTTGTTGGCCGGCAGGGCGACATTGTCAGCCGCAGTGACTTCGACAACGTCGACCAGGCGAAGGCAGAAGCAGAGCGCTGGGCAGTGCGTATCGCACGCAAGTACGCTCGTTTGCGCTAGCCCCGCTCATGGCCGTTTATCTTGCTTGTTATAGCACTCTGTGGAGGGGGTGACTGCTCTGTCGCCTAATGAAGATGAAGAAATGAATCGGGTAGCCCGCTTCAGCGGGCTTGGGCTGTTAGCGCGGGCGCTTTAGCCCCGCGCGTGCGGCGGTGCGAAATGCCCGATTTAATAATAAAAGTTCATTAGCCGTCAGTAGATGACAGCGTAACTCCTGGTTTGAGAGTAGCCTGCCGGGCCTGTGCCACTATCACAGGCTCGACGCTTCAGACCTGACCGGCCAGGCGGGTCTCATTGCCCCTTGAGCTCCTGCCATTTCTCGGCCATGTTCTTCAGGGCCTCCGCGGGCGCGATGGTCCCCAGCACCGCGTCATGGATCTGCCCGCGCGCATAGATGTCCCATGTGCCCCACCACGGGGTCAGGCCTTCTTTGACCCGCGCCAGCTTGGCTTGTTCGCGCTCCAGCTTGACATCGCCCCACTTGTTGATTGATGCAGCCACTTCAGTGTCATCGTAGAGCGGTAACTGGGCGAAGCCCAGGCCCTTCTCCAACGCCCAGCGCTTGACCACTTTGTACTGGCCGTCGGTGCGCCCGCCGAAGTACTGCAGGAATTTCCAGGCCGCGTTCAGCACATCCGGGCCACCGGCGACCGCGTCTTTGGTCAGCGCATAGAAGCGGACGAAGCCGACCGTGGAGTGGGTCTGCCCCGGCATCAGTGCTAGTTTGAAGTTGCCGGCTTGTTCGTGCTTGCCGAGGTTGAGTTCGGCCAGATTGTACTTAGCCAGCACGGTATAGACCTGCTGGCCAGCACCCAGCGTCTTCACCACGTCCGGTTCGGACACCTCCAGGGCTGACGGGTCCATGATCTTCCAGGTGTAGATTGCGTCGTGCAGCCATTGCAGGGTCTTCTCGGCCTCCGATCCTGGCTGGTTGAAGACGGGGTTGTTATTCTCGTCGAACATCTTCCCGCCGCGCGAGTAGACCATGGAATAGAAGATTTCTACCGTCCACGGATCGTCCTTTTTCAGCGGGATGTACACGGGGAATTGGGAGATGCCGGCCTCCTTAATCTTCTTGGCCTGCTCGGCCAGTTCCTCCCACGTCTCGGGCGCCTTCGCGACGACGGCCTTCTGAGCCAGAGCGGCATTGTACATGAAGACGACCATGTCCGAGTAGTAGGGCAGCCCATACAGACGGCCATTGGCGGTCATCCCCTGCACCGCGTACGGGGCGAACTCACTGACGTAGTTCTTCGCTTCAGGGAACTGCTCGTCAAGCGGGACGATCCAGCCGGCCGCCACCCACTCCTGCA